>Ga0190313_1000264_pt1 | contig 33033 bp, 29 predicted proteins | sample 4870071011_MG_FD_169989 | JGI IMG/M metagenome (GOLD analysis project Ga0190313, IMG submission 169989) | Hydrothermal vent sediment bacterial communities from Southern Trench, Guaymas Basin, Mexico - 4870-07-10-11_MG | ecosystem: Environmental > Aquatic > Marine > Hydrothermal vents > Sediment ... | reverse complement strand
ACGTGGAGAAGGCAAGGATTACGAAAAAAAAGAAAAAACAGCTCCTGCAAAAAGGTCTTTTTTTATTACTTTCCTATACTTTGTCTTAATCCTATCTCTTGTTATAGCAGGCGGTTATTATTTCAAAACTCATAAAAAACCCGGTGAAAAAAAACAGTGGGATATCGATGAACTGACACCAAAAAGATTTAAAGAGTCATTATATCAAAAAGAAAAAACCTTAAAAGTAGAGATATCAGACAAAAAATTTCCGCCAAAGGACAAAAAAGAGCTTGTTGTTTCTCCGGCAGAATTACAAAATAAAACCGACGATACAAAAGCAGCTGCTTCGCCTGATCTTAATAAAACTGATCTTAATAAAACTGATCTTAATAAAGTTGACCTGAATAAAAAATATTTAGGAAAAATATTTGAACTTATGATTAAAGGTAAGGGCAAAGAAGCAAATCAGACCGACACTGAGTCGGCTGCCAAAGCAGACACTGAGCCGGCATCATATGACAACTTAAAAGATATGATCAGCAACCTTTCAAAACATAATAATAAAGTCTTAATCCCTTTTGGCCTGGATTCAAATGATATTCCCGACAAAGGGTTTAAAACCCTTGACATACTTGGCACATTAATGCTGCAATATCCTGAAACTGAAGCTGTAATAAAAGGATATACTGATGCACAGGGTGGGGTTAAATATAACATCAGGGTTTCAGAGTTCAGGGCGAATATCGTAAAAATCTATCTTGTCGGCAAGGGAATCGATGCAAAAAGGATTAAAGCAACAGGTATGGGTCAGCAAAACCCCATAGCCTCTAACGATACCCTTGAAGGAAAAAAAGCTAACAGAAGGGTGGAAATAGAATTTGTCGTTAAAAATGAAGATCTTTTTTAAAGGTCTTCAATAAAGTCTATGATTGAAATGAAAAAGCTTTTATTAATATTTTTTTTAATAGCAGAATTTCCCTTCCATGTTTCTGCTGATACTATTTTTTTTAAAAACGGGTCAAAAACTGTTTGCCGCGAAAAAGCCTGGGAAGAAAAAGGAAAAGTAATGTGCGAATTTTATGGCACTGTGGTAGCTTATCCTTTGAAAGATGTGCTTAGAATCGAAAAAAATCAGAAAAACGGCATTAACAATAATGCAGAAAACACAGATAAACAGATCAATAGAAGCGTTAAACAAAAATTAGACAGCCCTGACATTAATATTGGAGATAAAAAAAAAAATGGGATTCTTTTTTATAATCCACGAAGGACACACAAGTACCGTGTTACCAAAGACTCCAGCTATGCGACATTAAACGATGCTGTAAAGGCATTATCTGTAATTTATAAAAAACCCCAGGCCTGGATTAAAAAACACATGGGCAGCAGCAATAATCTGGCGGAAATACATAAAAATCTTGTTGCTGATCTTGAAAAAAAAACTCTTGATACATCAACTGTAAAAGCAGATAATAAAAAATTTGAATTAACTGAAGTGTCTGAAGTGACCCTAAACTATGCCGGTTTAACAGGCATAGTTTTTTATAATCCAAGGAGAACTCACAAGTATCGGGTTACTAAAGACTCCCACCATGAAACATTAAAGGATGCTGTAAAGACATTATCTGTAATTTACAAAAAACCTCCTGCCTGGATTAAAAAACATATGGGCAGCACCAATGATCTGGAGAAAATACATCGCAGTTTATCAGGTGCATTAAGTTCAGGCGAACTTTAAACAAAACAGATTGAGAGCTTTGCAAAAAAATATTTTACCCGTTAAAATAATAGCAGCAGTATGCGCTGTTCTGGTTTTGTTGTTTGTTGGGACCGTACAATCAAAAAACTTTGACACAGATCATACGGATAAAATTAAAAATGATGAGTACGGTCAAAGAGACTCGGTCTATCTTTACTTTACAAACATGGATAATTTTTTCCTTTATTCAGAACAAAGAACTTTTCCAGGACATTCAAGCGCCTTAAGTTTAGGGGGAAAAATTATTAAGGCATTAATTGAAGGCCCCAAAAAAGGGCTTGTGCATACAATGCCCCCGGAAACAACCTTGAAAGCTTTTTTTTTAACTGAAAAAGGTGTTGCAGTAGTTGATCTTTCCAGCGATATCAAGGTTCGGCATCCCGGAGGGATACAGGCTGAAATAATTACAATTTATTCCATAGTTAATACGTTAATTTTAAACATCCCTGATATTAATGCAGTTAAAATACTTATAGGCGGCAGAGAATCTGACACACTGGCAGGTCATATTGATATACGTTATCCTTTTACGGCTGATATGCTTTTAATACGATGAAAAAAACAAAAATTAATAATATTAGAAATATAGGAATTATTGCACACATTGATGCAGGCAAGACAACTGTAACAGAGCGCATACTGTACTATACAGGCCGTTCCCATAAAATAGGCGAGGTGCATAATGGAGAGGCAGTTATGGACTGGATGCCTGATGAACAGGAGCGCGGCATCACAATTACTTCGGCTGTAACAACCTGCGGCTGGCTTGGGAATGAAATACATCTTATTGATACGCCCGGGCATGTTGACTTTACAATAGAGGTGGAACGTTCCCTCAGGGTGTTAGACGGAGCCATAGGAATATTCTGTGCGGTTGGCGGCGTTGAGCCACAGTCCGAGACAGTCTGGAGGCAGGCTGATAAATACCATGTTCCCAAAATAGCATTTATCAACAAAATGGATAGAATAGGCGCTGATTTTTCAGGCACTGTTGATATGATAAAAAAAAGGCTTAATGCTGATCCCGTTGTTTTACAGATGCCTGTTGGCTCTGAAGATAATTTTGACGGAGTTGTTGATCTTATAAATATGAAGCAGATATCCTGGGATGAAAGCTCAAATGGAGAAAAATATACAACTAATGAGATAAGTCCTGATTTAATAGAAAAAGCCGAAAAATGGCATGAAAGCCTTGTTGAAACAGTCGCAGAAGTCGATGATGAAATAATGGAAGTCTATCTCGCCGAAACCCCTGTATCAACCGAAAGTCTTATTGCAGCGATACGAAGGTCCACAGTAGATCTTAAACTTGTCCCTGTTTTTTGCGGAAGCGCATTAAAAAACAAGGGGATTCAGCCTCTTATTGACGCAGTCGTCAAATTTTTACCCAGCCCTCTCGATGTTCCTCCAATAAAGGGAGAAAACCCTGATACCGGAGAGGTCGTCAGATGTGGAGGTAGAGATTCCATGCCCCTTGCCGCCCTGATATTTAAGGTTGCCATGACAGAGGGCAGAAGACTCTCCTTTGTCAGAATTTACAGCGGAAAGATGAAAGCAGGAGAGGAAGTATATAACCCTTTTAAAAAAAAGAAAGAGAAGCTTTCAAGAATACTAATTATGCATGCCAACAAGAGAGAACGGGTTAATGAGGCCGGGGCTGGCAGCATTGTTGGCATTGTGGGTCTAAAAGAATCATTCACAGGAGAGACTCTCTGTTCGGCAGAGCACCCTGTTTTGCTGGAAAAAATTGAATTCTATGAACCTGTTATCTCAATTGCAATTGAGCCTAAAACGCATGCTGACCAGGAAAAGGTTGACCAGGTTCTTGAAAAATTTATTACAGAAGACCCCACGCTGCGTCTTAAAAAAGATAAAGATACTGGTCAGACAATTTTGTCAGGAATGGGGGAACTTCATCTTGAAATTATAATAAGCCGAATGAAGCGTGAATTTAAAACCAGTGTAAATGTCGGCAAACCCCAGGTGGTGCACAGGGAAACGGTTTCATGTAAGGCTGAAGGCTGTGGGGTGTTTGACAATGAAGTGGCTGGTCAGCGTCATTTTGCTGAAGTTTGTATAAAATTAAAGCCTCTGCCCAGGGGCACCGGAAATCGCTACAGCGTAAAGATTGATGATGATGTTATTCCTGAAGTGTTCATGCCTTTAATAAAAGAAGGGGTAATGGACTCCCTGAAAACCGGCAGTCTGATGGGGTATCCTGTGGTGGATGTTGAAGCCATTCTTGTTGGTGGTGTATACAGGGAGTCACATGGTACTGAACTTGCGTACAGAGTAAGCGCATCAATGGCATGTAAAGATGCCTTTCAGAAAGCAGAACCTTATCTGCTTGAACCGATAATGCATGTGGAAGTTTTTATCCCGGAAGCTTTTATAGGGGAAGTAATAGGAGACCTTAATTCCAGAAACGGCAAAATTGAATCAATAGAAAGTAAAATCGATATACAGACAGTAAAAAGCATGGTGCCTCTTTCACGCATGTTCGGTTACTCCACAGTATTAAGATCATGCACACAGGGCAGGGGGACTTTTGCCATGCAGTTTTCCCATTTTGATCATGTTTAACTCAACCCCCTATGTCCTTCACAGATCAAGAGGGCTTTTCGCTTCTTTCACGGTTTTGGATTTAACTGTGTGGGTATAAATCATGGTTGTCGAGATGCATTTTTTTGTTATTGGTAGTGATTGTTAATTGACAAAGTTATACAGAAAAAAATTGTATAATTCGTTGTCGGGTTTCGGAAAATATGAGTGGATGTTGTAATCAAGATTGTTCTTTAGATCGGTTGCGTGAACGACAGCGAGGAACATTACTAATTGTCCTCGGTGTTAACACCGTTATGTTTTTTGTTATAGGCGCAGCCGCGCTATATGGTAATACAACCGCCTTGCTCGCTGATAGCCTTGATAATCTCGGGGACGCATTGACATATGGTCTCAGTCTTTACGCTGTTTCAAGGAGTGCATCCACAAAGGCCAAAGTCGCCCTGTTTAAAGGCTGGTTAATACTCCTTGCGGCATTCATTGTGACCGCACAAATTATTTATAAGTTTTTTGTCCCAAGCATCCCAGTATTCGAGATAATGGGCATTTTTAGTCTTTTAGGTCTTATGGCTAACTCTTTTTGTCTTTTTGCTCTATGGCGACACCGCAAAGAAGATGTGAATATGAGTTCGGTGTGGGAATGTTCGAGAAATGACATTGCATCAAATTTATCTGTTTTCGTGGCGGCTGGCGCAGTCTGGGTAACCGGTTCAGGCTGGTCCGATATTGTGGTTGCTATAGGTCTTGTGTTGCTGTTAATGCGTTCTGCAATTCGCGTCATTTCATCAGCCAAGGCAGAGCTTCGTTAGTTTGAGTATTGCTGAAATTATAATCACAGATAATATAAAAAGAGAATTGATTACATCCAACGAATTACCATCAAATTGGCGTGGTTATCCAGCGCCGGAGCAACTTGCAAATATTGGTACAAAATGGATTAAACCTGAGTTTTTCCAGTAGCATCTGTTCAGCATACCCCTTCGTCCCTTAATTTTGATATTTCTTCTAAAGACAACCCTCCCAATTTTACAAGAACCTCTTCTGTATGCTCTCCAAGATCAGGTACGGATGTTTTGGTTTCCACCCTGCTGTCGCTAAAAGAGGCAGGATATCCGGGTATCTTTATTTTTCCCAAAACAGGATGATCAAAGTCAACAATATAGTTGTTCTCCAGCACCTGGGGATCCTTTATAACCTCTTCCAGGCTATTTACTCCACAGCAAAAAAGATCGTATTTTTCAAAAATTTTCAGCCATGTGTCACGGGATTTGCCTGTAAATATTTTATCCAGTATAGATACAAGCTCCTTTGCATTGACAAGCCTGTCTGCATCGGTGCTGAAACGGGGCTCATCTGCAAGATCCGGTCGTTCAAGAGCTTTGCACAAGGGCTGCCAGAACCTGTCCGAAGGGGTCAGTGTCATCATAAGCCATTTGTTGTCCCTGCAAAGGTAGTAGTTTCTCAAGGGATTTTCTCTGTCCCTCTTGTGCCTTGGAATTTTAATATTTCCCATGAGCAAAGAGAGTATATTAAAATAAAGCATGTTCATTGTGGAACCGAGAAGAGAAATCTTTACTTCCTGGCCCATTCCAAAACGTTCACGCATAAAAAGAGCGGTTATGATCTGATGGCTTGCATTAAATGCTGTGGCCTGGTCAATGATTCCGAATTGACAGGTTAAGGGCGGCATACCCTCTTCACCCATGGAGAACATCAGACCGGATTTAGCCTGACCCTGATAGTCAAACCCTCCCCTGTTTTTTTCAGGCCCCTTGTCTCCGAAGGCCGTAACCGAAGCATAAATTATTTCAGGATTGATCTTTTTTAAAATATGATAGGTGATATTCATTTCTTCAAGGGCCTGGGGGCGGAAGTTTGTTAAAAACACATCCGATTTTTCAGCGAGTTTATAAACTATTTCCTGACCTTTTTCAGAGAAAAGATTTACTGTTATGCTTTTTTTATTTCTATTGGCTCCCTCGCAAAAAACATTTCCACCACCTTCTATGTGAAAAGGAATTGAGCCGATGGTGTTAAGCTGTCGTATGGGATCCCCGACTCCTGGTTCTTCAACTTTAATAACTTCAGCTCCAAGGTCTCCCATTATTGCTCCAGCGCCAGGTCCTGCATGAAATATTGCACATTCCAAAACTCTTATGCCTTCCAGAGGCTGCTTCATTCGGACTCCTTATCTTTTATTTTCTTCTTTCCATGGTTCGCCGTATTTTTTTTATTTTTTTGATTATTGTTGCAATTTTATCCTTTATATCAGGATCCGTTATATGTTCAGATGCCCTGGTTAAGTGAAAAAAAGCATTGTTTAAATCCTTTTTTTTATAGTAAAAAAATCCAAGATAATAATGTGCATCGCCTGTAATACCCTGTTTTCCATAACTTTCTCCCAGGTAATAAAAAGTCCTGATATCATAATCCGGATATTTTTTTTCTATTATTTTAAATGTTTTGGCAGCATCTTTATATTTTTCTGCTTCAAGCTGAGCTCTTCCAAAATAAAAAAGGCAATCAGGGTCATCTTGAAGCATGCTCAAGGCATTTTCCAGGGTATTTAAAGCTGTATTATACTTTCCGTCAAGAAAATAAATTTTACCAAGATCTTTTAAGATATATGGATCAAAAGCCTTTTTTTTCAAAACCAGCTTTATCTGTGCGGCTGCTTTTTCAAACTGCCCTGCTCTTGCAAGACTAAGCCCGTACCCGTAATGTGATAAAAGGCTATCCTGGGATTCAATTATTTTTGCTTTATATTTTTTTAAAGAAAGATCAATATTTCCATAAGCAGCGATAATTTTAGTATTAACCAATTGAAATTCGTATGGATCTATTTTAATTTTTTTTTCAGGTCTGTTATTTTTGTTTGCAAGCCATGTGTCAATATAAGAAATACGGTCCTTTGTTCCGGGATGTGTTGTCATATATGTGGGTATCTCATCAGATCCGAACCACTGTTTGCTCCGTATTTTTTCTAATACAGGTATCATGCCCGAACCATCGTATCCTGCTTTAAGAAGATATCTCAAGCCTATCTGATCAGCCTGTCTTTCATTTTCCCGGCTGTAAGCAAGGGAAACTGATTGATTGGCGGCCATTGTTCCAACAGTTAAAGCGCTTGCCGAAGTACCAGACCCTCCTAAACCAAGAAAAATGCCCGCTGCAATCCCCGCCAGGGTTATAATATCCATTTTTTTTGCTCGTTCAATTCTTTGAGAAATATGGCGGCATACAACATGAGCTGTCTCATGGGCTAAAATTCCTGCAAGCTGCTCTTCATTTTCCATTACAGCGAGAAGACCGCTGTTTATGAATATATGACCCGCAGGGCTTGCAAAAGCATTATAGCCTTCGTCTTCAATTACGTAAAAATGATATTTAAAAGGCTGGGGCGGGACAGCGTCTACTATTTTGTGCCCTATTTTATTTACATAATCAACAATTACAGGATCTTTAATCAGTTTGGCATTGCTGAAAATATACCTTAAAAATTCACGGGACATATCCTCTTCCTGCTTTGCGGTGACACAAAATACCTTGCCCGGAGCAATGAATACCGGAGCAATGAGTGCTATTATAAGAAAGCAGGTGAAAAATATCTTTAAACAGGTTTTATTTTTTTTTACTGTTCTTCCCAATTTCCAATTTCCAGTTTTTAACTTTTAATTCCGGGCAGTGAACGGCTTTTTTTTATTTATATAATCTCACACTTTTCTGTTCTTTTCAAACATCAAATTTTATGTTAGTAAACATGGCAATCATGACACAAATTATATGTATAACTAATCAAAAAGGCGGAGTCGGAAAAACAACCACGGCAATTAACTTAGCCGCAGCTCTCGCTGTTTCCGAAAAAAACACACTTCTTGTTGATTCTGATCCCCAGGGTAATGCCACTACAGGAATCGGTATTGATAAAAATGCCATAAAAAAAACCTTATATCATGGGCTCATTGGCGAAGCAGATGCAAAGAGCCTTATTTTAAGCACTGAAATAGATACCCTTAAAATTATCCCTTCACGTTTAGAGCTTATCGGTTTTGAAGTGGAAATGATATCCAGCCCTGAGCGGGAAACCTTTTTAAAAAAATTTCTCGAAGAGCTTAAAGACTCCTTTGAATATATTATTATAGACTGTCCACCCTCCCTGAGTCTTTTAACTGTAAACGCTCTTACGGCTTCAGATTCTTTGCTTATACCCCTTCAATGTGAATTTTATGCCCTTGAAGGGCTTAGCCAGCTTTTGCAGACAGTAAAGCTTATAAAGCAAAAGCTTAATGAGCAGCTTGCAATTATGGGCATACTTCTCACCATGTTTGACAACAGAACAAACCTTTCCCATCAGGCCGCTGAAAATGCTAAAAAACATTTTAAAAATATGGTCTTTGAAACTATTATTCCGAGAAATGTAAAACTCGGTGAAGCACCGAGTTTTGGAAAACCGATATTACTGTATGATGCGGCTTCATCGGGTGCCAAGGGCTATTTTAATCTTGCAAGAGAAATTTTAAAAAAAACTAAATAAGGCCAGCAGGGCAAAGGTTTATTAAAAAATGGAGAAAAAAAGAAAAAAAACAGCTTTGGGAAAAGGACTTGAAGCGCTTTTCCCTGATATTGATTCCGTTAAATCTGGTCAAAAGGAATATTTCCAGTGTGATATTGAACTTATTCAGCCTAATAAATACCAGCCTCGCATAAAATTTTCCCATGAAGATTTAGAAGAACTAAGTCTTTCAATCAAGGCCCAGGGTATTATACAGCCGCTCCTGGTAAGAAAGGATGAAACAGGTTATGAACTTGTGGCCGGTGAAAGAAGGCTCAGGGCTGCCAAAATTGCCGGATTAAAGCATGTGCCTGTTATAGTTAAAGAAATTTCGGATGATAGTCTTCTTGAAATCTCGATTATTGAAAATATTCAGAGGGAAGAACTTAATCCAATGGAAATTGCTGACGCTTATAATCATCTTATGTCCAAATTCGGCTTTACCCAGGATAAACTTGCACAGCGCCTTGGAAAAAGCAGGCCTTCCATAACAAATTTTTTAAGGCTGCGAAATCTTCCTGCTCATATAAAGGCAACTATTATTGACGAAAGTCTAAGTATGGGACATGCCAGGGCTTTGCTGGGAGCTGAGGGAATCATTCAGCTTAATGTCGCATGGAAAGCGGTTATGTCAAAAGGGCTTTCTGTAAGAGAAACTGAAGCCCTGATTAAAAGGATGAAAAAGAAAAAACCTGAAAAATCTGAAAAGCAAAACTCAAATTTTCAATATTTTTCAGATGTGGAAGATGGTCTTTCACGCCATTACGGAACAAAGGTTAAAATAAAAAAAAAGGGGGGCACTGGAAAGATTGAAATCAATTTTTTCAGCGACAAGGATCTTGACAGGCTACTGGAACTTTTAGGCGCCAAGTAAGAGAACCAGGTGAAAAAAATATAGCATATACTGTTTTTAAATACTTTTTATTTTGTAAGCCTTTTAAATTTAACACCTATACCATGTTCGTTTGTTCTTACAATCATGCCTGTTGCTTTGATAAACTTATTATTATTGGGAAGCTTGAATATGAGAGACAACTCTTCACCTATGGAAAAAGATATGCCTGTTTCAATGAATACTCCTCCATTACTTATATCTTTAATAAAATCATTTGAAGAAATTTTCTCGGTGGCAAGGTTGACCGGTAACAGAAGCTGCTTTCTTTTATGCTTTCTTGAACCGGAGTATTCGGCTTTATCAAGCATATTTAAAAGCTTCAACTGTTCATTAACAGGCATATCAAGAATTAAGTTAAGCAATCTTACAGAGATGTTTTCATAATTATTATTTTCGTCCGGAGTTGTCATATTGATATTTCCCATTTTTTTGGCTTTTTTTTATAAATAATTATAATATAAAAATTGATATTGCAAGTATATTTAAAAGGTTAATCCTGAGATTTTACAAAAACAAATAGCAAAACATGACAATGAAACTTGAACTTTTTATATTGGCTCTTGAAAAGGAAGTCGCAGCTTACCGCACGCCAATTGTTGATCTTATAGCAGTACAAACCCGTAATCCTTTCAAAATTCTGGTTTCCACAATCCTTTCAGCGAGAACCAGAGATGAAGTTACTTCCATGGCTTCCCGCAGACTTTTTAATGAAACTCCTGATATACATGCGCTTGCAGGGTTGAGCAAGGAAAAAATACGTGAATTGATAAAACCGGTTGGATTTTTTAATAATAAAGCAGACTATCTTTACAGATTGCCGGAATCTCTGAAACCCTATGGCTACAAGGTGCCGGATGAACTTGAGGAACTGTTGAAACTGCCCGGGGTGGGGCGTAAAACAGCCAACCTTGTTTTAACTGCGGCATTTGACAAACCTGCCATATGTGTTGACACACATGTTCATCGCATAATGAATATATGGGGTTTTGTAAAGACTAAAAATCCTGAGTCCACAGAAAAGGCTTTACAAAAAACATTACCCATAAAATACTGGAAAAAGATTAATTCAATCCTTGTAGCTTTTGGGCAGGAGAGGTGCAAGCCTGTCGGTCCCCAATGTGACTGCTGCGTATTTGAACAGGATTGTCCTAAAAACGGCGTAACTTCAAGGAGGATAAGGAGAGCATCGGCTGTGACACCATGAGATTTATTTTTTGGAATGTTAACTGCCCCAGAGCTGTTGAAAAAAATGACTAAAGTGATTTTAAAAAAGGCTGAGTATGATTATGAATCTCTCAGGCCTGTTGTATTTGATATTATTGAATCAATAGGAAAAAATTTAATTAAAAAAGATTCCAGGGTTATTATCAAACCCAATCTTCTTTTAGCATCCGAACCTGAAAAAGCCATAACAACCCATCCGCTTGTTGTAAAAGCAGTTGCTGAATATGTCCTGATGAAAGGCGGTCGTCCTCAAATTTCCGACAGCCCTGCAACGGGTACTTTTGAAAGGGTTATCAAAAAAGGAGGTTTTAAAAAAAGTCTTGAAGGTCTTGACGTTATTTTTAAAGAGTTCAAAGAAACAACGAAACTTGACATTGGAGAACCATTCGGAGAAATTGATATTGCAAGGGATGTGGTTGATGCGGATGTTGTAATTAATATTGCCAAACTCAAAACCCATTCCCAGATGCTTCTTACACTGGGCGTTAAAAATCTATTCGGATGTATTGTGGGATTAAAAAAACCTGAATGGCATTTTAGAACCGGAATGAACAGAGAAATGTTTGCAAGGCTTCTTGTACAGATCCATAATGCCATTAATCCTTCAATAACACTTGTTGACGGAATTCTTGCAATGGAAGGACAGGGGCCAGGAAAGAGCGGTTTGCCGCGTCATATTGGTGTTCTTGTTGGCAGCCAAAATGCTTTTGCCGCTGATTATGCCATATGCAGCCTCCTTGGGATTAATCCTGACATGCTTCCCACCAACGAACAGGCAAAAAAACTTGGGCTGATGAATGAAGGCATATATATAAAGGGAGACTATGACGTAGTTGACGGGTTTAAATTTCCTGAACTGGGACCGCTGTCCTTCAGATCAAAGCCTCTCAATAAATTTATGAGAAAGTATATTATTCAAAAGCCTGTTGCGGATAATCCCATATGTAAGTTGTGCGGCGAATGTGTACAATACTGTCCTGCAAAGGCGATTACATCAAATCACAAAAAAATATTTTTTAATTACGATAAATGCATAAGATGTTACTGCTGCGTTGAAATTTGTCCCCATGGCGCTCTTTCAGTTAAAAAGCCTATTGGCGGGAAAATTTTGAGCAAATTTAAAATTTTATAAAAAATAATATGGAGGTACAATATGGCCAGTCTTAATAAAGCAACTTTAATCGGCAATCTTGGCAGAGATCCTGAGGTCAGTTATACACAGGGAGGTCTTGCTGTGGCAAGATTCAGCATAGCCACAACTGAAACCTGGAAAGATAAAACAACAGGTGATAGAAAGGACAAAACTGAGTGGCACCGCATAGTTGCATTTGGAAGACTTGCTGAAATATGTGGAGAGTATCTTTCTAAAGGCAAACAGGTATATATTGAAGGAAGGCTGCAGACAAGTTCATGGGAAAAAGACGGTATAACAAGGTATTCCACTGATATTATTGCATCTGAAATGAAGATGCTCGGTCCAAAGGGATCCATTGAAACAGATACACCCTCAGAGCCTGGAGTTCCTGAACCACAGATACCTACGGATGCTGAATCCGGCAAAGATGATGATATACCGTTTTAAGCTAAGGGGGCGTTGCAAATACGCCCCTGCTTTACTTTGCTTTAACCCTTGATATAACAGCTCCCAGGCGAGCAAACTTTTCTTCTATATTTTCATATCCGCGATCCAGATGATAGACTCTGCTGATTTCGGTTGTGCCTTCTGCAACAAGGCCTGCTAAAATCAAAGAGGCGCTGGCTCTTAAATCAGAGGCCATCACAGGCGCTCCTGACAAAGAGGCCACCCCTTTTATAATTGCGGTGTTGTTACCGGATATTATTATATCAGCCCCCATTCGTTTGAGTTCGCTGACATGTATAAAACGGTTTTCAAATATGGTTTCGGATATAATCGAAAGCCCTCCTGCAACACTCATAAGCACCATGAACTGAGCCTGCATATCCGTGGGAAAACCTGGATAAGGCATGGTTTTTACATCAACACTTGATATTGTATCCGAGCCTTTAACATGGATATAATTTTCTCCACCGGTTATTTTTGCTCCTGCGAGTTTTGTCATGTGAATGGATGAACCAAGGTGCAGGGGATTACAATTTAAAATTTTAACATCCCCGCGTGTCAAAGCCGATGCAATCATAAAAGTTCCTGCTTCAATTCTGTCCGGAATTATTGAAACTGTAACAGGATTCAGGGAAGAGACGCCGTTAATGGTCAGCGTGGAAGTTCCGGCGCCCTTAATATCAGCGCCCATTTTATTTAAAACATCTGCAAGGGCTGTTATTTCAGGCTCCCGTGCAGCATTCCTCAACACTGTTGTACCTTTTGCCATAACAGCCGCCATCATGATATTTTCGGTGCCTGTAACCGAAACCATATCAAAATATATTTCATTTCCTTTTAAACGATCAGCAGCAGCGTTAACATAACCGTGCTCCAGTTTAATTGATGCTCCCAGTCTGGCGAGACCCTTAAGATGCAGGTTTATGGGCCTTGCTCCTATGGCGCACCCTCCAGGCAGGGAAACCCTTGCTTTTTTGAGCCGTGCCACAAGAGGTCCTAAAACCAGTATTGAGGCGCGCATTTTTCTTACAAGTTCATATGGCGCTTCGTGATTAAAAAGGCCGCTTGAATCTATCCTTACAGTATCTCCGTTTGTCTCAATTTTTGCGCCCAGATTAACAAGAAGCTCTTTAATGCTCTGAACGTCTTTTAAATCAGGCACATTTTTGTACGTATTCCACCCATCAGTTAAAAGTGATGAGACCAGTATGGGGAGAGCTGCATTTTTAGCTCCGCTTATACTCACTTCACCCTTAAGGGAATTGCCCCCTTGAACTATAATTTTGTCCATATGACCGCCTCTAATAGTTTGATTAAAATTTAATAGCACATTTTTTTAACAAAATTATGTATAATAGCGTTTTATCAATCGTCCCGTTGTAGAACAAAAAAGGCCATGTTGCAAAACTCAAAATACGATATTTCACCAATAACACAACAATAATATCATACCTGCATCTTCAATTATAGAATAACTATAACAGCTATATCTGTCCAGTTTTTTCCACATTAAATTTCCATCCAGCAACAAATTTAGAACACTGCCCGATCCATTAAAGTTTTGGTCATATGATTAAAATAAACCTTGACATCCTGTTTATTAAGAATTATTTTATAGGTAAATGCTCATATCATGGAGTTTAATAATGCCGAGACCTAAAAAAACAAGATTTGTTTCAGGATTTCCTTCTATCAGTTCATTTGTTCCGGAAGGGGTGTATCAAACAGGTGAAATTACACTTTCAATAGAAGGGCTTGAAGCCATAAGACTAAGCGATTTTGAAGGTCTTGATCAGGAAACGGCAGCAGGCATTATGGAGGTATCCCGTCAGACCTATGGCAGAATTCTTGGAGAAGCGCGCAATATAGTTTCTCAAGCGCTGGTTACGGCTAAAATTTTGAGAATTGAGGGCGGGGTATATGAAATGAGAGGTAAACAGAGACACAGGCGTGGAAGAGGTCGAGGACATGGTCGTGGAAGATAAATCAATATATAAAAAGGAGGTGATTTAATATGCCAAGAGGTGACGGAACAGGACCTGAAGGACAGGGTCCAAAGACAGGAAGAGGCAAAGGTAACTGCAGCGTGCCTGACAAAAATACAGGCAGGCAAGGTACAGGCCAGGGACGCGGAACAGGCCAGGGACGCGGAACAGGTCAGGGAAGAGGCACAGGCCAAGGGCGCGGCACAGGCCAGGGACGCGGAAGAAGATAGTTAACCTTAAAAATTTTTAAAATAATAGAGGAGGTGTTTATTATGCCTGGATTTGATGGAACCGGTCCCATGGGAGTCGGGTCGATGACCGGCAGAGCAATGGGATATTGCAGGCCGGGATATAATGCCCCGGGGGCAGGATATAATTATGGCAGAGGTATGGGGTTCCGCCGTGGAGGCATGGGTTTTGGTCGACGCCAGGTTTCTGCATGGAACCAGCCCGTATATGAACAGAATAATATTACAAACAGGGGGGACTCTTTAGATTCACTGAAAAATGAAGCGGATTATCTGAAAAATGCACTTGATGAAATAAACAGGCGAATATCTGAAATGGGAAAAACCGGTTGATGAAAAGCAGAACTCCACGCAAAAAATAAAAACCCCGTTCTTATGGGTCGGGGTTTTTATGAAAAAACAGGCAGCCTGCTAAATATCATCAGAGTAATGCGTATAGTAATTTCTTTTTTCTTTAGCCTTGTACATGGCTTGATCAGCACAATTAATAAGAGTTTTAACATCTTCACCATCCTTTGGAAAAACGCTGATACCTATGCTTGGAGTTATAAAATCAATTCTATATTTTTCGATATTATAAGGTCTTGACAGGTCTTCAAGAATTTTTTCTGCAACCATGTCAGGATAAATATCTGTTGGGTTGGTAAGGAGTATAATAAATTCATCACCGCCAATTCTGCTGATGTAATCAGTCTTTCTTAATGTATCTCTCAACCTGTTGGAGACCATTTTTAAAAGCTTATCCCCTGTTTCATGGCCCCAGGTATCATTAACCTGTTTAAACTTATCCAGGTCAAGGTATAAAATCACCCTTTTACCATTATAACGTTTTGCATAAATCAAAGATTCTTCCATATGCTCGAAAAGCGCTTTTCTGTTAAACAGGTCTGTGAGCGGGTCATGGTAAGCGAGATAAGCGAGTTCTTCTTCATATTGTTTGCGGGCAATGATATCCTTTACAATACCACAAAACCCGGCAGGTTTCCCCTCATGATCCTTTATCATGCAAACGACAAAATCGAGAATCATTTTCTTCCCGTCTTTTTTGATAATTTCATAGTCGGCTATTCTTAAAGTTTTCCCTGTTTTAAAAACCCGGTTAAAAATTTTATACATTTTTTTAGCCGCTTCAGGGCCATAATAAAGCCTGTTGTTTAGTCCCATTATTCCCTCAGAAGGATATCCCAGGACACTGCACAACGCATTATTAAAAAAGATTATATTACCTTTTATATCGGTTTCAAAGTATCCCTCTTCGATATTTTCAAGAATTGAGCGGTATTTCTCCCTGTTTTCTTTCAGCTCTTCCTTAATTCTGTTTTCACATAAAGCCCCCTCTTTTAATTTTTTTATCCTTTGTTCAAGTTCCTCATATGTTGGTTTTTTACACATAAATGCCTCTGTTTTTTATTTTACAAAAATAAACATGTAAAAACAATTTTAGTCAAACTTGAAATTATCCTTTTTAAAAAGCTCTATGCAGGCATCAACTGCTTTTCCGTAATATAATTTATCTTTACTTTTCAAAAGTTCTTCAAGAGCATAGTCTATATCAAACGCTGGTCTGTAAGGTCTGTAGGAACTGGTTGCCTCAGCCACGTCCGCAACGGTCAGTATCTTTGCTTCCAGCATAATTTCATTATCTTTTAATCCGGCCGGATAACCTGAACCGTCTAATTTTTCGTGATGCTGCAGCACTGCTTTTGCAAAGGGCCAGGGAGAGGGGATATTTTTCAAAATATCATAGCCGACTTTTGGATGAATTTTGATCATTTTAAATTCAACATCAAGCAGTTCCCCAGGTCTGTTAATTATGGATGTAGGTATACGTATTTTCCCTATATCGTGAAGAATACCTGCAATCTTAATTGTATGTATAATATCTTCTGAAAGAAAAAGCTTTTCAGCTATTGCGCATGAAAGTTGAGCCACGCGGCGCTGATGGCCTGCGGTATATGGATCTCTGACATCAACCATTATAGCCATGGTTTGAATAGTAGCTGAAAGCATCTGTTGAATCTCGGCTGTTTTTTCCTTTACCATTTCTTCCAAAACCACATTCTGATTTTTTAATGTTTCTCTCATCTTTTTAAGAGAAATATGTGTTTTTACTCTTGCTTTTACTTCATCTGAATGAAAGGGTTTTGTAATATAATCCACGCCGCCAACTTCAAATCCTTTGGTTTTATGGGCTGTTTCTGTTAGAGCTGTGATAAAAATAATCGGAATATTTTTTGTGCTGGAATCATCCTTTAAGCGTTTACATACCTCATACCCGTTCATCTCAGGCATCATTACATCCAAAAGAATCAGATCGGGGAGATATTTTAGTGCATAATCGATAGCCTTAAAGCCATTTTTTGCTATGCCGAGCCTGTAGTCGCCCTTTAAACTGCCTACCAGCAGATCTATATTTGTTGAATTATCATCAACAATCAAAATTAGAGATTTTTTTGTTTCCATGAGCGATCGCCTTGCAAGTCTTTTAAAAAATTATTTTATCAAGTATTTCCAAAGCCTCATCATAATCATAATTATTTATATGGGTTTCAAGGTCAATAACATCTGGGGTATAAAGCTGATCTTTAACAGCTTTTATCTCTTTATTTATCTTTTCAGGATCAGCAGATTTTAAGGCATTGCCAAGCTTTATTAAAATCGGCTTAAGCTTCGCGTTATCCACATCTGTCTTTTTAAAGGACACAATTTCAGGTTTTTCACCAAGAATTTTCAGCGATTCCAGAACCTGATTTAAAGCTGCTTCAAGGTTGTCTATTAATTCAGATATAATTTCTTCCGGTTTTTCTTCCCTGCCTTCATCTTCTAACGCCTTAGCTGCTGCAGACAGCTCCATGGCTCCTATATTGGCGGAGCTTCCTTTAATATTATGCGCCAGGCGCAAAAGCCTGTCGTGTTCCTTTCCATTGAACGCATCTTTTATTTTTTCCATTGTGTCATGATTATTTTTTAAAAATCCAGCAAGAATACGTTTAAAAACAACGACCTCCAATTGAAGTTCGTTAAGTGCCTTTTTGATGTTGATTCCTGGAAGGTCTGGTGGAAGTATCCCCTGCCCTGTTTCTAAAATATTTTTATCAGATCCTCTGTCTAATACTTTTGTTTTTGTTCCGCTTAAATCAGGTTTTTTTCTGTTTTTAAGCTCTTTCCACAAGGCACTGAACAACATGTCCTGACTGACGGGTTTGGAAATGTAGCCGTTCATGCCGGCTTTCAGACATTTTTCTTCATCTCCCTTCATGGCATGGGCTGTCATGGCAATTATTGGAATATCTTTTAATTTGGCATCCTTTCTTATCTGCCTCGTGGCTTCATATCCATCCATAACAGGCATCTGTATATCCATAAGCAGCGCGTCAAATTGAGATTCATGCACAGCAGCCACAGCCTCTTTGCCGTTATTGGCTATCTTTACAACAAGCCCGGCTCCTTCCAGAATTGCCAGAGCAATCTCCTGATTGGTAATATTATCTTCAACCACAAGCACCCTGAACCCTTTGAGGCGCTTCTTGTGAATAGAAGCCTTGGTTGTAATATGCTTTTTCATCTTCAAACTTTTAGCCCTTTTTTTCCCAAAGGCATCCATGATTGCATCAAAAAGGGTCGACTGACATATCGGCTTGGTTAAAAACCCGTTTATACCCACTTTTTCAGCATAGACTATCTGGGTTTCACTCCCAAAAGCCGTCATCATAATTATGGGAACATTCAGCTTTAAATCATCCCTTATGATACTGGAGGCTTCTATGCCGTCCAACTCAGGCATAAGCCAGTCCATCATAACAAGTTCTATGGGGTTTTCTCTGGTTTCGTCTTCTTTTAATCTTTGCAAAGAAGCTTCAGCCGAAGATATGGTTTCTACTTTAAAGCCAAATGACTCAAGCATTTTTTTCATTATACTTCGGCTGTCTTTACAATCATCAACCACTAAAACCTTTAAGCCCTGAAGATCATTGGGCGGTATAAATTCCCGCTCTTTTTTTTCCTGTTGTCTGCTAAAAATTGCTGTAAAACTGAAAGTGCTCCCTTTCCCTGGTTCGCTTTCCACCCATATTTTACCATCCATCATCATCACAAGCTGTTTGCAGATACAAAGGCCCAGCCCTGTTCCACCGTAATTTCGAGTTGTTGATGCATCAGCCTGGCTAAAAGGCTCAAAAACCCTGCCAATATTTTCAGGCGCAATTCCTATGCCTGTGTCTTTAACAAAAAACTGGAGTTTTACCTGACCTGATTCTATTGATTCATCTTCAAGCTCTTTTGCGCCCACAAGAATTATACCGCCTTTTTCTGTAAATTTAACGGCATTGCTTACCAGATTAATAAGAATTTGATACAGACGCAGCTCATCGCCTCTAATCTCTCTGGGAGTTGCAGGATCAATATCCACAAGTAATTCAATAAGTTTTTTCGATGTCCTTGGGAAAAACATATTTACGAGCTTGTCCAGGACATCTTCAAGTTTAAAATCACGTATTTCCAGATCAAACTTTCCTGCTTCTATCTTTGATACATCCAGAATATCGTTGATGATTTCAAGAAGGGAATACGCCGAAGTAGTTATGATGCGCAGATAATGTTTAGCCTTGTCAGACAGATCTTCGTTTAATAAAAGCTCGGATGCCGCAATAATTCCATTCATGGGGGTGCGGACTTCATGGCTCATGTTGGCGAGAAATTCATCTTTTGCATTGGTTCCCGCCTCAGCTTTCTCCTTTGCTTCTATTAATTCTGCTTCCATTCTTTTTCGGTTGCTTATATCACGGCCCTCTGTGAGCAGCACAAAAACATTTCCTGAGTCATCTTCAACCGGCTTGATAGAATAGTCCATATCCTGTAATGTTTTGTCCGTGCGTAATATTTTAGTCTCGAAGCGCACAAACTCTCCTGATGCTGCCTTTTTTACGCTGTCATGCACCTTTTTTTTCACCTCATCAGAATGTGAAAACCAGCGCGTCTCCCAGTATAATTTTCCAAAAACATCAGACTCTTTAACTCCTCCTGCTGCCATTGCCGGTTTGTTGGCGCTCAGCATTATACCGTCAGGCGATATCAAACCCATTAACTGAAATGTATGGTTATAAAGGGCTTTAAATTTAAGCTCACTTTCTCTTTGTAGCTTTTCCAGCCTTTTCCGTTCATCAAGCTCTGATTCCAGTTTAATATGAGAAGCCTTAATTCTTCGATTCAGATTAAAAATATTAATTATGGATACAGCCATTATAAGCAGCAGAATTATTGCAGATGCTATCCAGTAACCATAAGTCTGCAGAGTCTTTCTAACAGTTACCTTGCCATAATCCTTATACGGACCAACGCGCAGCTCTTTTAAACATTCACGCACGCTCTGATAGTTCTGAGGAATTGTCCAGCCATAACATTTTCCAGCAGATGCAGCAGCAGACTCAGACGGCATTTCAACGAGAGCGGCTGCAACCTTTTCAGCAAGTTCACAGGGAACATGTTTAACCTTTGCAAAGGGCCATTCAGGATATTCGCGTGTTGAACGAAGAAAGGGCAGCTCTGAATCTTCTCTGATATGGGAGTTAAACACATAAAAATTTTCTATATTAATCTTTCCTTCTGAGTCCATCCTCTCAAGGGTATCACTCCTTACTGTGCCGGCATCAACTATGCCGTCCCGAACAGCATAAACAACCGCATCCTGTGTGCCGCCGAATTTAAGCTCCTTAAAATCAGTAAAAGGATCAATACCTTCTGCTTTCATTTCCCGCCATGCCATAAGCCAGCCTCCAAAAGAGAAGCTGGAAACACCCATAAATTTTTTACCCTTAAGCTCCCTTAAGCTTTGCATTTCGGTTTTGTCTGCTTTACAAAAAATAACTCCACTGTATGTTTTGCATACACCGCCAAGGCACTCATTCTTTAATGTGGCAATCCTGTTAGCCCCACACAGGAATTCAAGCTCCACATAAGAGGATGAATTTGTCAAAATAAAGTCAACCTCTTTATTTTTAACGGAATCTATGATCTGGTTATAATCAAGTGGTATTATTATAAACTGCCTGCCGGAAATTCTTTCCGACAGATACTCTGCTGTGGGCGTCCACATCATAAGGCATTGCTCATGCCCCCTTTTTGCCAGGACCCCGATTTTCATGGTAACATCATTTGCTCGTGTGTTAAGAGCGGTTAGAAGATGAAACCAGAAAACCAGAAAACAGAGTGCTGTGTATATTTTTTTCATTTTTCCCCTGCCGGTTTAAATGTGAAAAAAATTATTTGAATAGCAACTTATACAACAATTTACCAGAATTAACGATATATTACCAGCCTATAATCTGAAACCTTTCAAAACAGGGTTTGGAAACAGCCTCTTTATATCTTCTTCGCCGGCTTTGCAGATACCCCTTTCCGTTATAAAACCGGTTACAAGTCTTGCGGGTGTTATATCAAAGGCAAAGTTTGCGGCAGGGCTGTCTTTGGGAGTAATCAGAACATTTTTTATTGTTTTCCCCTCAAGGCCCTGTACATATTTAATCTCATCCGGGTCACGTTTTTCAATGGGTATTTCATCAACCCCGTTTCTTAGTTTCCAGTCAAAGGTGCTTGAGGGAAGAGCCACATAAAACGGGACATTATTATCCTTTGCTGCAAGCGCTTTAAGATATGTACCTATCTTATTTGCCACATCTCCCGTATATGTGGTTCTATCGGTGCCGACAATGACAATATCAACCATGCCGTGCTGCATTAAATGTCCCCCGGTATTGTCGGTTATTACAGTATGTTTTACTCCGTGTTTCCCGAGTTCCCAGGCTGTCAGCCTTGCTCCCTGGTTAAGAGGCCGTGTTTCATCAACCCACACATGCACATCTATATTATTATCAAATGCCGTATAAACAGGAGCGGTTGCCGTGCCATATTCTATGCAGGCCAGCCAGCCTGCATTACAGTGAGTAAGGATATTAACTGTTTTACCTTTTTTTTCGCTGCTGATTTTTTTTATAATTGCAAAACCATATTCACCTATTTTTTTAGAGTTTTCCGCTTCTTCTTCGGCAATTATTTCAGCCTCCATTAAAGCTGCCTTAACTCTATCTTCGAGATTTCTTTTTTTTAAAACCTTGGACATTACCCTGTCCACGCCCCATACAAGGTTTACTGCCGTGGGTCTTGCTGATTTCAATCTCATGCATTCCCCAATCAGGCAATTATCGTCCAAAGCTTTGTCTTTTAAATTTAAAACTGCGAGATACACGCCAAACGCTCCGGTTACACCGATAAGAGGAGCCCCTCTCACATACATATCTTTTATTGCCCTTATGGTATCGTCAACTGTCAAGAGACTTTCAATTACAAATTCATGGGGCAAAAGTCTCTGATCGATTATATTTATTATTTTTGTTTTTTTGTCCATCCATATGGGACGAATCTGTTTTCCGTCTACTATCATTAATAAATTCCCTTTTTAAACAGCATTTGAACAGAAATTGCTTATTTAAGCGCCTGGCTTAAATACTAATTAGCGCCTGTCCAAAATATGCGTTGATAAATTTTTAAAATAGATTATAAAATAGGTACAAGTAACTTCCATACCCAATCTTTAGATATGATACAAATATAATATTACATTTTTTGAAAAATAATCTTTACAAATCGATTTTCATATTAATAATAAGTGAAAACGATTCACTATGTAAAAAAATTTTAATTGGAACTTAAGGAAAAAGTTATGACATACGATATTAACAGAGTCCGGAATATTGGTATAAGTGCGCATATTGATGCGGGCAAAACCACGCTTACTGAAAGGATTCTTTTTTATACCAAACGAATACATGCAATCCATGATGTTAAAGGTAAAGACGGAATAGGCGCCACAATGGATTTTATGGAGCTTGAAAAAGAACGCGGCATTACCATAACTTCCGCTGCAACCTATAGTGAATGGCGCGGTCATGAAATTAATATAATAGATACTCCGGGTCATGTTGATTTCACAATTGAGGTTGAACGTTCCCTCAGAGTTCTTGACGGAGCCATCCTTGTGCTGTGTGCTGTCGGCGGTGTGCAGTCACAATCCATAACCGTTGATCAGCAGATGCATAGATATAAGGTTCCATGCATAGCTTTTGTAAACAAGTGTGACAGAAGCGGAGCAAACCCCTTTAGAGTGGTGCAGCAGCTCAGGGAAAAACTCGGGCATAACGCAGTTGCCATGCAGATGCCCATAGGTCTTGAAGCGGGGTTTGACGGGATAATTGACCTTGTTGCCATGAAAGCCGTTTATTTTGATGGCTCCAGCGGTGAAGATATCCGCATTGAAGATATCCCGGAAAAATATGCAGCAGAAGCCATGGAGAAGAGAGAGGAACTCATAGATGCAGCCTCCATGTTTTCAGATGAATTAATGGAAGCCGCTTTCGAAGATAAAGTTACTCAGGAAGTTCTTGCCAGTGCAATAAGACAGGGTTCTCTAGAACGAAAATTAACACCTGTTTTTATAGGTTCTGCATATAAAAACAAGGGGGTTCAGCCGCTCCTTGATGCTGTTTCATATTATCTCCCGTGTCCATCGGATATTGAAAATTATGCCCTTGATATGGATAATGAAGAAAAGCTGGTTCCCCTTGTCTCGGACCCCGAAAAATTTCTTGTTGCCCTTGCGTTTAAACTTGAAGACGGCAAGTATGGACAGCTTACCTATATAAGAGTTTATCAGGGCAGCATGATGAAGGCTTCAGAAATGATAAACGTGAGGACAGGAAAGAAAGTCAAAGTCGGCAGACTTGTCCGCATGCATGCCAATCAGATGGAAGAAATGAAAGAGATTCGCGCCGGATACATAGGAGCTATTTTCGGAATCGATTGCATCTCGGGTGATACATTTGTATCCGGCAATACAATGCTTACCATGACATCCATGTATGTGCCTGAGCCTGTAATATCACTTGCGATTTTTCCCAAAGACACCAAGGCTGAAATTAATATGTCAAAGGCTCTCGGCAGGTTTGCCAAGGAAGATCCCACCTTTAAAACATATGTGAGTGAAGAGACGGGAGATACAATAATTTCCGGCATGGGCGAGCTTCACCTTGAGGTATATGTGGAGAGGATGCGCAGGGAGTACAGTGCGGAAGTTGAAACGGGCACACCCCGGGTTGCATACAGAGAAACGATTACAAAAAAAGCCGAATTTAATTATACACATAAAAAACAGACAGGCGGCGCAGGACAATTCGGCAGGATTGCAGGATATATTGAGCCTTCTATGGATGAGGAATTTGAATTTGAAAACAAAATAACAGGCGGCAAAATACCAACACAGTATATCCCTGCATGTGAAAAAGGTTTCAAGGGTTCCATGGCAAAGGGTCCAAAAATGGAGTTTCCTGTTACAGGGATCAGGGTTGTAATAAATGACGGGGCATCCCACTCGGTGGATTCTTCGGAAATGGCATTTACAACCGCTGCAAAGGGAGCTTTTAAGGAAGCATATTTAAGGGCAAGGCCTGCTATTATGGAGCCTGTAATGAAAGTGGTCGCTGAAACGCCGGTGGAATTCCAGGGCGCAGTCATAGGCCTGCTGAGCCAGCGCAGGGGAGTTATAGCGGGTGCCCAGGATGAAGGAGTTGCCTGTGTAATCGAAGCAGATGTTCCACTTGCGGATATGTTTGGTTTTTCAACAGTGCTGCGATCCGCCACCCAGGGGAAGGCTCAATTTACAATGGAGTTTAATGCCTACAAAAAAGTCCCGGCGGCAATTGCTGAAAACCTGGCCAAAAAAAGTTAATAAAAAACAGAATGAAAGGAATATAAATATGTTCAATAGCGAGCTCATATTTCGTAATCCATTAGAGCCCATAGGATATGATGAAACAAGTACAATCTTGAATAATGGCGGTTTTGGCGCTGTGCTTGCCAGAGCAGGGGTTGGCAAGACCTCTCTTCTTGTACAGCTTGCATTAAGTTTTTTAACAAAAAACAGAAAGGTTCTTCATATCAGTCTTGGTGAGCCTGTCAGCAAGGTCTGCCTATGGTATAAAGAGGTTTTTCAAAACCTTGCCGGGCCATTTGATGAAAAACAGGCAAAAACTACCTGGGAAGCTATTATGCCCCACAGGTTCATAATGACTTTTAAAGTTGAAAGCTTTAGCGTTCCGATTCTTGAAGAAAGACTAACAGATCTTATTGAACAGAATATATTCATTCCTCAGATGATTATTATTGACGGGTTTCCCTTTAATGAATCCATGCATGAAACTTTTACGGAATTAAAAAACTTTGCCAAAAAACATTCAATATGCATCTGGTTCGCAGTTAAAACACACAGACACGAAGAACCGGAACGAGACTATATGCCTGCACCTCTTAATAATATTGATGATTTTTTTGAAGTTGTTGTTGAGCTTCAGCCCAGAGGCAAAGAGATACATGTAAAGCCTCTAAAAGGCGGGCTTACAGTTTCGGACAAACCGATACTCTTTATGGATCCTTCCACAATGCTGGTACAGCATTAAGGAATTAAGTTTTAGCCTTTGATTTAAAGAAGGCGAAAAGGAATGTCTTTCAAAAGTTTCTTATTGCCTTTTTTTAAGGAACAATAAATGCAGGATGATATTTTTTCAGCCCTGACCCAAGAGGTCAGAGAAGAAGTAGTGCGGGAATATCTGTATAAACGCAGGCTGCTTGAAGAGCAGTTCAGATATGTAAATAAATTGGCGGAGAATGTCAGGCAACTGCAGGAAAAATCCTACATGTGCGCAGCCCGTATGTACGATTTACTTAAAGAACCTGAATTTATAGATCAGTTTGTTAGTATGTCAGGGTTGAAAGATACGTTTTTTGCAAAATGCCCTGAATATCGCAAAAGCCTGAGTCTTATAAAGGTTCACGGCTTCACAACCCATGCAAAATTTAAAAAACTGTTTCTTGAATCTTATCGCAGACTGTATATTTGCAGCGATGAGTATAAAAGAGCCTACGAAGATCTGCAAGAAGAATGCAGGGCAGTAAACCACAATGCAAAGAAATTCGAAAAAAACCATGATCTGCTTACTATTATGAGATTTTTGAAGAGCATGGATATCAATGGTCTTGAAAAAAAATATTTTCTGGGCGACAATTTTACTCCGGGTGAAATAATCTCTCTGGAAACAACTCTGCACTTTAAACCTTTCCGAATGGAGCAGTTCAAGTTAATTTTTCCGACTGTTCTTCCTAAGCCCTCAATATTACAAAAACAATTAAGCAAACTTGCTGACTCTATTTATACGAAGTATGGAGCCGGAATGAAACATTTTATCAAATGAGCCAATTTTGATGGCGTCGTAAAAAGTCAAAATCCGTCATGCCGGACTCGAGCCGGCACCCAGAACATGCTGAAATAACTGGATTCCCGCCTGCGCTGGAATGACAACAAAAAGAATTGTCCGACTTTTTACGAGACCGTCAATTTTAAATGTAAAAAATTGCTCACCTGCAAGTTACGAATGAAATTCCCTTCACAAAAAAATCATACACGGCTGTTTTTTTTGCAAAGTTAAAATTTGCTTTTTTATTTTGCAAAAAAAACCTTCACTTTATAGTGTTACGCCTTAGTGTTCTGTAAAAAATTCTATAATAACAAATAGTTAAAGTAAAAAAATTAATTGGCATATTTATTGCTGCTCCTTTTGCTGCATATACTTTGCCAGGTTTTAAAGTCTAAATTTTTAGGAGGAAATATTTTATGCAAAAAAAAACAGAAAACAAGCAGTGGAAATCATTACACGGTTTTTTTTTAATTTTAAGTACAATATTAGTATTACAACCCTTTGCATGGGCTGATTACACCGATTTCAGGGGGGTTGTATTAAATGGCACTCCGGCCAATGATGGCAAGTTTTATTATTATGAGGTGTTTGTAAAAATTGACCAGGGGAATCCTGTTTATTTTACAGGTGTCCCTTCTCAAAACGGTAAGGATTTAAACTATATTTTTCAGTATTTTCCTACAGACAACAGTTTGTTCGAATTTCAGGTTACAGCATTTGACAGCCATGGTGTACCCGGTTTGCCCTCACAATGGTCTGAAACTTTTTATCCAGACTTTATTACCTATGACTGCTCTTCGGATACGGTGCCATTTGCAGACCCTGGAGATGATCAGGTTACTGATATACAGTCAGGAGAAGTCATATTAGACGGGAGCGGAAGTTATGATCTCTTTTTCGATGACACATCATCCTTAAAATTTTTCTGGGAATGTTTTTCATATCCCAAAGATGCGGTGGTAAATTTGTCAGATCCCAGCAGTGACTATCCTTCTTTCACACCCGACAAAGCCGGAGCCTATTATTTCAGGCTACATGTATCAGATAGAGTGAATGACACGGATTTAAATAAAAGTCCGGTTCGATATATGAAAGTTGATGTTGTGGAAGATATAAATAATTTTGTTGCTGCCAATGCCGGGACACCTACAAGAGTGCCTCTGGGTTCCATGGCAATTCTTGACGGAACCGGTTCGCAATCTTCTTCCGGTATTCTGTCTTATAAGTGGGAAGCGCTTAATAAAACAGTTGATATCATAAACGCCCATGAATCTGTGGCAATGTTTACCCCTGAAGAAGAAGGAACATATACTTTCCGTTTAACCGTAATTACTGAAAATAATTTTTCATCAGAAATTACTATTGTATCGGTTTATGACGAAGATGAAGTGGAAGACCTTCTTTTTCAAAAAATCGACCCTGAATGTATTGACTATGTTCATGCTGATCTTGATACAAATAACAGCGTTGACGGATTGGATCTGGCTCTGTTTGCAGCTTCATTCAACTCCGGCAAGGGCTTGGCTGATTACCGGACAGATTGTGATTTCGATAAAAATTTAAGAATAGAAAAATTTGATATCAGAATATTTGCAGCGTGCTTTGGCAACACATCTTCATAAAGCTGAACATAATTTTATAAAAATTAAATAATAAATAAACGAGGAATAATAATGAAAAAAAAGACGTTTTATATTCTTGCAAGTATGTTTTTTCTTTTTTTGATAACAGCTTTTGCACATGCTGATTATGTTACTTTAACATGGCACCAGTCCAGGGGTGATACGGATTTAAAAGGCTGGAAAATTTTCTATGGGGTATATGAGGAAAATTTACCCGAGCCTCCTCTTTCAGCTGAAAACTATGATGTAGTGATTGATCTTGTTGCCTTTGATGAAGCGATCGCCCCCCAAAATCCTTTCCCCCAGATAAATCTTCCCCAGGGCATGAAGGTTTATCCATGGCCTGATGGTCCTTCTGAATTCTGGATAGTAACTTATAACTTTTATATGCCTCCATTACCAGTTAATGGAAATCAAGAGTATTATCTGGCTGTTATTTGTTACGATCTCGAAGAAAATAAAAGTGAGTGGAGTAATATTGTAGATTTTAGCATCAATCCGCCAGGGCAGGTAGGCGCACCGGTTATAAATGTTGATATCAGGTAAGGCTGCCGTTAAAGGCAAACAAAATCTAATATCCGAAAAATATAGAGAGGATTTAAGGAAAACTGGATTCCCATTTTCATGGGAATGACAAGCAGAAGCGAAATTCGACTTTTTACGAAACCATCAATTATAATTAAAGAATGTTTTTTAGTATTAATAAATATCTATAACCAAAGGAGGTGATTAATGAAAGAAAAATTAAAAAAATGTTATATGTTAGTCATGGTGTATCTGTTTATGATGGCCGGTTTTATTTCATCGTCTGCATTTGCCGGGGTCAACGTATATTGCGAGGGTGCATACACGGAAAGTGACCTTGTTTTGTATATCTATGCAGATATCACAGATTCTACTGAGTTAAGAAGCGCCGGGGTAAAAGTTGGCTATGGCGATTCAGCGTTAACATTAGTTAGTGCGGAAAGAAACAACGATGTATGGTATCTTGGGAATGAAAATTATAACAGCCCTGAGACAACTACTCCAGGTGAAGTTATTTTTGTACTCGGCAAGCTTGATCCTGAAAAGCCAGGTGAAGGTGTAAGCGGAAATCGTGTTTTGCTTGGAAAAATCCTGTTTAACCGTCTTGAAAATTCCATACCCCCCAATGGCTTTGACATTTCTCTTGCTCTCGGGAAAAGCGGGCCAGCAGGAAATTTTGCGAATTTTGTTGACACAAGTGAGCCTGCGCAACTTCTCGATGCTACAGTGACCTTTGGGGAGATTAAGATATTCCAGCGTGGAGATGCTAATACAGATGGTTATGTCGACTCTCGTGATATTAGATACTTAAAGCAAAAAATTGGTGCTCCAAATCTTCCATGCTGGTTTGATTGTAATGGAGATGAATACATCGATAGCCGCGATGTTAAATGTCTTAGAATAAAATAACAACTTATTAAAAAAGGAAGGGCACAACAATGAAAAAAACAATATTGGTATTTTTAGTTTTTATTTTTAGCATAATTAGTACGAATGCTTCAGCTAATAGTGTAACAGTTTATATTGATGGGGTTAATAGTTCAGATATTGAGATCTGCGGCTTTGAATTCACATTTTTTTCTCCTGATTCTTCTGATATTTTTTCCTGGCCGGTTGGAAAAGAGGACCCCGGAACACCGCCTGACTTCAGAAGTGATTTTTTTGTTAATGGAGAAATTTCCACTTCTGCTGGCGGGTTTGGGTTAGATGCTGCTCAACCTCATGAAGGCGACTATTGGTATATTGATACTTTAATAGACGATAACGATAATGATGGTTATGAATATGTAAGAGGTCTTTTTGGATTTGATGATTATGACGAACCAGATTGGAATAAACTAAATGACGGATTACTGCTTACCATGAGTTCGAATAATACTGATTTTGCAATAGATATATTACATGAGAGAACTTACTTATATGGTTATTATAATAATAATGCAAAACTTCCTACAATAATAACCGAAACCTGGACAGATGGGAACCAGATAGTAACCATATCCCCCGTTCCCATCCCTGCAACAGCCTTTCTTTTTGCCAGTGGTTTTTTAGGGCTTCTCGGCATAAGAAGAAAAGTCATAAAATAATTTTTAAAAAATGATATTTTTTATGCATATAATATATTTACAGAAGGAATTATGAATTTTAAAAAAAAGATAACAATATTATTTTCCATGCTGTTTTTTTTCTTATTTGTATCAGTATATGAGGGCAATGCAGGCGTTGCACCCGATCCTCTTGACCCACAAACCGGATACGTTAAAACCAATGTGGGAAAAGCCGGATGGACACAGCAAAAATGGGATGACTGGCTGTATGATGTTTATGATGAGACAAGAGGCTCTTTATATACAAATAATGTGGCTTATGCATACGCCAATGTTAACACTGGTAACATCAAGCTTACGGTAAGGCGTGACAGCTCAGATTCTACGGGCTTCGAAAATGTATGGCACGGTTGTTCCCCAAGCTGGGCATCAGGAGCGCTTTATGATTCATTCAGCTTCAGCGATGCTGTTGACCTTGATAAGGTCTATGTTAATGTTTTTTATGACGGTTTTTATGACGTAGCTGATGGGAGCAGCAGGTTTACAATTAAACTTTGGGGTGATGCTGATGAAAGCAACACCACCATAGATAATGTTGCTTTTACAGGAGCAGGTTGTTTCTCAGTTCCATTAATGGATATTGCTCGGAATGTAGATGATTCTTATAACATAGGCGTGGAAATTTTACTTGAAGCAACAGGCAATTCTGCTATGGCGGAATTTAGTGATGGCTTTGTCCTTACCCTGGATTTTTCGTCAGAAAAGGCAGTCGAAGGCTGGATGGTAGCAGGCACTGCTTTTAATGAAACGGCCATATCCAACCCGATTCCCGTTCCTCCTGCTTTTATGCTTTTTTTCAGCGGGATTGCGGGTATTGCAATTATAAAAACAAAATTGCGCATAGGCTAAAGTTCGTCGCACATGATTTGATACTCTTTTTACCTTTATTAATAATGATGCACTCGTAAAAAGTCGTCATTCCCGCGGAGGCGGGAATCCATAAAAAGGATTCCATGCATCAACAAATGGAATCCTTTTTTTATGAGCAGCTCATTTCCTGACAACAACCGCCCTCTGTAATAAAAATTAAAAAAATTTGATAAAAATTTTAGAGTTGCCTTGACAGCTTGCTCCATCTTCCTGTATTTATAAAAAAAAGATAAAATAATAAATAGATAGCTTCTTTTAAAAATGGTGAACAGGGTAATGGAAAAAAAACAGCAATCCGACACTTCTTTGCCGGCACTTGAAATTTATAAGCTTTTTATTCAATCATGGGAAGACGGAATTACCATAACTGATACTTCCAATACCATAATTGAAACAAATAAGAGCTTCGCCGATCTTATGGGCGATACGCCCGAAAATATAGCAGGTACAAGTCTTTCTTATTGGATAGATTTGTTGTGCCCTGCTTTTTCAAAGAAATGGAAAAGTCTTGGCACCAGAATTCTTCAGGGAAAAAAAATTGATACCCTGGAGTTTAGTTTCAAAAATAGATTCTTTGATATTACTGCCGAACTCGTCCAGAATAATACCTGCAAAAATATTTTTTGGCTTTTCAGAGATACCACTGAAAAAAATCTTGCCCGACAGAACCTCAAATCAGAAAAAAAACTTCAAAAAAGCCAGGAGCAGCTCCGTCAGGCACAAAAGATGGAATCCCTTGGAACACTCGTGGCAGGTGTAGCCCATGAAATAAACAACCCTGTAAGCCTGATTATTTATAATATCCCTTTGTTTAAAAAATTATGGCTGGATTTTAAGCCTGTTATTGCAAATCATGCAGCAAAAAATAAAATGGAAAAATATGGAGGACTCACATACGATTTTCTCGATAAAAATTTAATGCAGATGCTTTCTGATACAGATATGGCATCAAACCGCATTTCAAGAATAGTTGCTGAGTTAAAAGATTTTTCAAAACAGTCCGATGCTGCAGACAAAAAATCTATTCAGCTTAATAAAGCAGTTGAAAATGCGCTTCGCCTTGCCAAAGCCACTGTTGAAAAATCAAATGTTGAACTGGAGCTTGCTCTGGATAAAAACATTCCTTTAATGAACGGAAATCTTAGAAGCCTGGAACATATAATATTAAACATTTTAATCAATGCAATACAGGCAATCAAAAAAGAACAAGGTAAAATTAAAATCATAAGCGGGTACAATAAGGCAAAGGGAAAAATATTTGTTTCGATTTCAGACAACGGGCGAGGCATTAATCCTGAAATTTCCCACAAACTTTTTGAACCGTTTGTTACAGACAAGCAGACTGAAGGAGGAACAGGGCTGGGGCTGTCTGTTGCATACAGCCTGGTTAAAGCCCATGACGGAAACATAACATTTACAACAGATGATAAAGGCACAACTTTTACAATAGATTTTTCTACAATAATAAAAGAAAAAAAGGCTAAAATTCTCATAGTGGATGATGATTCTTCAATCAGGGAGATCCTTACAGATGCTCTGACAAGAGATGCCTCCTATAATGTAGATCAAGCATCCAATGGAGTAGAAGCATGCATAAAAATGGGCGCCAACAACCCTGACCTTATGATACTCGACATTTTCATGCCTGACATGGACGGTCTTGAAGTATGTCGCGCCATAAAAGCAGATGTGAAGCTGTCAGGAGCTAAAGTTATAATTACAACAGGTTACCCCAATCATCAAAAATTACAAGATGTTAGAAAGTTGGGTTTTAATGATATATTTTATAAGCCTTATAACCTCAAAGAATTTCTCCACAAAGTTAAAAAAATTATTTCTGTGTAATGAGCTTTGAAATGGAATCAATACCTGAAAATAATACATCAATCTTAATCGTTGATGATGAACCTGGCATTTTATTGAGCATGAAGGCCACTATGGTTAGCTCCGGAATGCCCGAGCCAGCTCTTGTTTCAGACAGCAGACGTGTTTTAAGCCTTTTAGAAAAACACCGTTTTTCCCTGGTATTGCTTGACCTGATAATGCCCGATAAAAACGGGCTGGAGTTGCTTCAGGAAATAAAGGAAGAATTTCCTGAAACTGAATGTGTTGTTCTAACCGGTATAGACGAGGCGTCTTCAGCTGTTCAAGCCATAAAATATGGAGCATACGACTATATTGTAAAACCCATTACCATTGAAAAACTAACAATTATTGTTGATCGTGCACTTGAAAGATACAACCTGAAGCGCGGACTCTCTCTTTTTGAAACAAAACAGTCATTTTCAAACTTGCACCGCCCTTATGCTTTTAATAGCATGGT
>Ga0190313_1000263_pt1 | contig 33061 bp, 37 predicted proteins | sample 4870071011_MG_FD_169989 | JGI IMG/M metagenome (GOLD analysis project Ga0190313, IMG submission 169989) | Hydrothermal vent sediment bacterial communities from Southern Trench, Guaymas Basin, Mexico - 4870-07-10-11_MG | ecosystem: Environmental > Aquatic > Marine > Hydrothermal vents > Sediment ... | reverse complement strand
CTAAGCAAGTACTTCGGGGCTAGCAAAGCAGTCATAATCCAAGCAATAGCCTTCGGTATATGGCACGGTATATCACCATACGCAGCAGTAACAGCAATAATAGGCGTAATCTACGGGCTAATATACCTAAAGAGAAGAAGACTACTAACACTCATGGCGGCACACACCCTAGCAGACATAGTGGGATTTACATTAGCGTTTGCTAGGTAGTATAGGGTTATTGTTACTTTTTCTAAGAGGGAATCGGTTGAGAACCACTTCCTCATTACCCCTCGATTAGTCCCCGGGGTATTTCCTCATCCATATATAGGTTAGTAATTATTGAGGGTTATAAATATTGATTGGTATGAAAGTTTTTAGTTTCTGTATCTCATTAATCTTAGGTGTTTTTACTTATGAGGGTTGTTGTGGTAGGTAGCTTCACTATTGACTATGTAGGTGATGATGTAAGGCTCGGTGGGCCGCTATTCTACTCTGCCTACATACTCCATAAGTTAGGTTATGAGGTTATTGCTGCTGGTGCTGTACCTGACGATATAGATATGCCGTATAAGAGTGTTGCCCTATGTACCCCAGTACCTAAGTTTAGGTTAAGGTACCTCGACTCTGAGGGTAAGGTTAGGGAGGTTGAGTTAGTTGAGCGTGGCTGTGTTATTGATCTAATACCTGATGAGCTCGTTAAGGACTCTGTAGTCATAGTTAATACTGTGATTAATGAAGTCCCTTATGAGGCCTTGAAGTGTATTAGGGGTCTATGTAGGTTTTTAGCCATGGATATTCAGGGGTTCGTTAGGAGGAGTTTTGATGGTAAAGTAACTATTGAGTGGGGTGATGAAGTGACTGAAGCGCTAGCCCTCGCTGACGTTATTCATGCAGACATATCTGAGGTACCTATAGAGCCTAAGGACCCATTAAGGGCTGCATTATACTTAAGGAGATTCACTAACGGTGTTGTGACTGTGACCATGGGTAGTGACGGCTCAGTTATCGCCTACGATGGTAAGGTCTTTAGGTTAACATCACTTAATGAGGTAGGAGATCCTACGGGGGCTGGCGATATCTTCTTAGCTGTATTAGCAGTAAAGATAGCTGAAGGTATGGACCCGCTAGAAGCAGCACTATACTCAACAGTCGTTGCTGGACTTAAGGTTAGGTATTCAGGGTTCTCATTCCCTAATGAGTTGATACCTAAGGAGATAGGCAATATAGTTGCGATACCCTTACACACATAACCTCACCGTTTTAACCTCAAAACACACCTACTATCTTGGGTGCACAGTAAGTGAGTGCTGAAACCTATATAACACTCATGATGATCGGTTTCTTAATAGTTGTGATTGGCTTCTTCCTAATAATGCTACACTTCCTTAAGGCGACTAGCGGTGGTAGGGCTAGAGTTGAGGGTGGCGGGGCAGTCATCATTGGCCCGGTACCCATAGTTTGGGGCACTAGTAAGGAAAGCCTACGTATAGTGCTACTCTTAGCCATAATTCTCATGGTATTAGCCTTAATAATAACCCTGCTACCAGTAATCATCGGTAGGTGATGGAGATGAGGCTCCTAACCCTAGGCCTACTACTAATATTCTTGGGCATGTTCATAATGATCATAGCGCCGATACTAATGATGTTAGCTACAACACCTTCGGAAGGTGCTGTTCAGGGTGGTGGAGCTGTATGTGTTGTCATACTATTCATACCTATATGCTTCGGTGGTGGCACCTCACAAGATATAACTACAACGTTAATACTGATTTCAGCAATATTCCTACTCATAGTTGTGGTTATGTTCTTAATAATTAGTAAGTCATTAAGGAAGACAGAAGAAATCAGTCCTTCCACGCTACATCACTAAACTCAGTATACATAACCTCCTCATCTACTTAATGTGTAGCCATTCTGGTTATTAAGTCAATAACACTCTTAACAGTACGTTCAAGCGATGGTAATAACCCCCTAATGGATACGTCCATGAACCCCCTAATAACTATAGATTCCGCCTCCTTCTCATCAAAGCCCTTACTCATCAAGTATATGATCTCGTCCTCGGCTAGCTTACCTATCGATGCTTCATGAGTCAATTCGGCAGTCTGAGATTTAGACTCTAACTCAGGTACCGCAAGTATACATGCTTTACTACTTAGGCTTAAGGCCCTACATTCAACATGGCCCTTAACCTTCTCACCTAAACCAACTATCCTACCCCTAGCATAGGTTACGGAGTTGTCTTTAGCTAAAACCCTACTAACGACCTCGCCTTTAGATCCTTGACCTATGAGTACTACCTCGGTACCTATATCGTACTCGGCATCACCTAACGCTAGGATTATCGATGATGAGTAAGCCCTAGATGTATCACCCTTAGCATATATCTTAGGGAATGTCTGTATTGACTTAGCGTTAGCTAAGGTCATGTAGTAAGAAATATACTCAGAATCATTACTCAAATAAATACCAGTTCTAGGCCTTACGTGAACTACCTTATTCCATGCATGGATCATAGTGTAGGTGACCCTAGCTCTATCCTCTATGTAGAACTCAGTAATGCCTACGTGAAGGCCTACGACTTCAGGCATTATAGTACATCCGGTAATTAAGTGGGCCTCACTACCTTCCTCAGCGATGACTATGTTATGGGGTGCTTGAAGACCACCACCAACCATGAATAGGCATGTCTGTATGGGCTTATCTACCTTAACACCCCTTTTAATCCTTATGAAGTAACCTCCACTACCTCTTAATTCAGCTATAGCCGTATACTTATCAGTATCTACAGGAACAGCCCTCCATAGGTAGTCACGTATGAAGTCTCTATACTGATCTATAGCCATCTCTAGAGGTAATATCTCAACCCCAGGATAGAATGACTTATAGGCTAATACCTTACTATCTACCTGAAAATAGGTGGCTGACCTTGTTGATGCCTTAACATCTATACCTACACCCTCAAGCCGCTTAGAGAATCTACTCTCGTATAGGTTTATCTTAGGAGGTTCTTTAGGGATAAACTCATATATATTTATGTCACTACCATATCTTGAGGGCTTATTAAGTGCTACCTTAGCTAGTTCCTTAATCTTTTCCCTAAAGCTTTCTAACCCCATGCTTAAGCACCTTAAACCCCTTACTCATAACATGGGTAAAGATATCTCTAGGGCTACCCTCCATGGTTATAACGCCATCGACAATTACGTAGGCTTTAGTGCCAGGCACGTACTTAGTTATGAGTCCTGAGTGAGTGACTATTAATGCTGAAGTCCCCGGGTTCCTACCTAAAATTTCGTTTATGCCGTCAGCTATTACCTTAATGGACTCAACATCAACCCCGCTATCGGGTTCGTCAACAAGGATGAGCTTTGGGTTAAGGCATGCTGTTATCATTAACTCAACACGCTTAATCTCACCACCGCTTAAATCAGCAAATAGGTCACGATCGAGTAAATGCTCGGTGTTAAATAGCTTAGCTAACTCTTTAATACGTGACTCAACTTCCTTAACCCCAACCTTCTTAAGTATATTTTCAAGTAGGGATTTTATCTTAACACCTCTAATCTTAGGTGGTATTTGATGAGACAGTACTATGCCTAGCTCAACCCTCTTGTTCATGGGTAAGTCAGTTATGTCACGCCTGTCAAATACTATAGAGCCCTTAAGAACCTTAACCCTAGGATCACCAGCAATACCTCTAAGTAAGGTAGTCTTACCAGAACCGTTGGGACCTAGGATAAAGACTACATCACTATAACCAACACTAATACTGACATCCCTAACAATCACCTTATTACCGACACCCAACGTCAGTCCCTTAGTCTCTAACGTCCTTACCCCCTCCCTAAAGACTATGACTTAAGGATTAAAGGTTTTCCTTTAACTTTGTTTAAGTATATTAAGGAAGCCAGACTTAATAGGGGTAACTAAATTAAGTTTATAAACATGTTAAAGAATATCATAATGAGGTGGGTTAAGTGGCTATTACAGGATATGAATGGATAGTCATTATACTTCTCGTAATAGCCCTACTGATCTTTGGTCCATCAAAAATCCCTGAGTTAGCTAAGGCTTTAGGTAGGGCTAGAAGGGAGTTTGAGAAGGCTACACAAGGCTATTACAATGAAGAGAAAGTACGTAAAAGCGAATTAAGTAGTTCTGAAAGAGAAAGAATCATTGAATTAGCTAAGTCTTTAGGCATTAAGACCGAAGGTAAGACCATAGACGAAATACTGGATGAGATTAAAGAGCGAACTAAAAAGAAGTAACTCAAGATAACGCCATCACTAATAGATTACGGTGTTGGAATTAATTGAGTCAAGACAAGGAACTCCCATTCTGGGAGCACTTCCGTGAGTTAGGTTTTAGGTTAAAGAAGGTATTTTATGCATGGATAGTAACCATGATACTACTCATGGCCCTACCGGCAAACATTATGGATATTTTTTCAGGTCCTCAAGCCTTCGCAGGTATTTATAGGCCGTTAATAGCTAAGATACTTTCGTTAATTAAGGAGTACATACTTAACTCACCACTTACTGGCAACATTAAGATCATGTCCATATTAGGTAGCATATCCGCAGGCATAGAACTCTATTTACTCGGTGCTTTCTGGTTGTCCATAATAATCATAGCACCGTTCCTTACTCATCAAATATATAAGTTTGTTGAGCCAGGTCTTTACGAGCATGAGAAGGAAATCCTTAAGCACTACGGTGTTTGGTTCGTCGTTCTATTCGTTGCTGGGGCAATATTCGGTTTCTTTGTTGTCTCACCTATAGTTATATGGGCATTCGTAATATTCGCGGTATGGTTTGAAGCTGAGCCAGTAGTCTTTATTGTTGACATATATAACACCGTACTAATGACAACTGTATTTACTGGCTTTGCTTTCACATTCCCCATAATAATGCTGGTACTAATTAGGTTAGGTATAATAAGCACCAAGTGGATCGAAAAGAACAGGTTAGTCTTCTACATAATAATCTTCATAATATCGGCAATCATAACGCCTGATGGAGGGCCCGTAGCTGACATAATACTTGCCGCACCAGTCATAATTTTGACTGAAGTAGCTTTGAGGTTAGGTAAAAAATATGAGAGGGAAAGGGCTAGTACGTAAGTAGCTACTCACCATGCTCTTCAACTAACTTACTAAGTAACTTTCTTAAGTCACTTAACTTAACTACCTTTACGTTAGGTAGCTCCCTTAAGTTCTTCTCAAGGTTCCTCTCATCAGCACTTGACTGAACAAGTATTAGCGGTCCCTTACTTTGCGCTGCCCTAAGCTTAATCTCAGATAAGGGCTCAGAATGTCCAGCAACGTCAATGCTTATTTCCTTAGAACCTATGGTAACCTTTAGAGGTGGTCCTTCACCTTCGTTGCTCTCCATAGCTATACCTAAATCCGTAACTACACTCTTTACTGTTTCCAGCAATACATCCTTAGACATTATTAACTCAAGGACTTCATCGCGTAACTCAAACCCGTATATGGGCACGTAATTAGCCTGCCTAGGTAAGAACATAGTACCGCAATCTTCACATTTATGAACTATATTAGGTGTTGAGGTTCTGTAACCACAGACTAAGCATTCAAAGAGTGATGCTATAATGACCACCTCATCACGTGAGACAGGCACCCTGCACTTAGGGCACACAAGCTTACCTTCCTTCTCAAACTTAAGCTCGGTATCTACGTAGCCACACCTCTTATGCTGGATTAGATGCGTCCTAGTTATGTTTATATTACCGCACTTAGGGCATGTGTATTTAGTAACGATGTTTAAGCTATTACAGTAAGGGCACGCTATAGCTCTATCAAGAATCTTGGAAATAGCATACCCTTTCTTTACTAATGAGTTCAAGCACTTAATAATTTCGTCCTGAGTAAAGCCGTTTATGGGTGGTAACGTTATTTTCATATTGACCTTAATTAAAGGCTTAATTATTATGTACTTCATTAATGACTCAAGGACTATGAACTCCCTATCAGTTAAAGGCTCAAGCTTTAACTTAGGCTTCTTAACTTCTCTAGCCTCAATCTTAGACATACCATGAACCATAATTTACTACCGGTTCTTGGGTAATAAATCTTCCACTATAAATACATCTATATATATACATAAGCTATATAATAAGCTATCGTTGACGCCAATAGGTAAGCTATGGCAGTAGGTATAGCTGCTAGTGAAGGTGATTTAGTTATTTTAGTGACATATATGGCACTCATTATAGAGAAAAATATAATCGCGAAGAAGTTTATTAATACCAACATATTTATGTCTAAAGCGGAAAGAGCGGGGCCTGTAGGTAATTCTGTTATTATACTACCTATTAATTTATATAGTATCGAGAATATTATTGAGAAAGTCACTATTATGACTCCGACAATAACCTTATAAATACCTAATTCGCTACGTAATCTCTTAACGTTCTTATCGTAGGCGAACAACGCTTCTGTTATAGACTTAACTATTGCGGGGGCTCTGAAAGGTTCCAGTAACACGTTACTTAATGTGATTACTAGGAATGGCATGTATGGGTGCCTAATCCTCTTATTTAGGTTCTTTAGCTCTTCGCTAACGTCTGCACCCATTCTGGTTCTCCAAATGAATTCCTTGAGAACTGATGAGACAGGTTCGTAAGCCCTAACGCAAACCATTTCTAAAGCCTCCATGACTGATAAACCTGAAGATATACCTGCGCCTAAGCCAGAGATTATGGCTGGAATAACTCTCTCAATTTTATAATACCTAAATAGATACTTAGCTGAGATAACTAACGGTATTATAAGTAATGCTTCAAACCTACAGAACTCCCTAATGAATACCGCTGGGTTATTGATTAAGCACTCAATAAAGGCCATACCAGCACATTCAGGAACTCTCTTTAACGTAAGTAACGTAAGTAAGAACACTAGTAGGCTCGATGCGGCCGTAATGACTATGGCGGATTCTTCCTCCCTCACATCCATTCACCACCAGATATCAGTGTGAGTATTGCTGAAGCTATTACAGCTATAAATATTACTAATAAGGACAAATCTCTTAATGAAAGACCTAAGAAGACCCCGCCTGATAGGGGTGCTAATGCTAGACCCATAGTTATGACTATGAGCGGCATTAAGAGTACTGCATTAATATATATCTCTACTAAAGTACCTGCTGTTTGTGATGCCTTAACTAACTTACTCTCTAAGTCACTAAGTGATAGGTTAAATGTATGCTTAACGAAGTCAGAGATATCGCCCCTATTCTCTATGGCCTCGGCAAGTGACTGTAGGAATGTCGAGATTTTGGGTGATGGTATCTCCTTAGCCAACTCAGATAACGCCCTATTGAATGGTATACCTAAGCCTTCAGCATCCCTAATAGCTATCTTAAGTAACTTACCCATGTTTTTTGATGACTCAGCAACAACTTTCATAACCTCAATAACGTCTTTAGAAGCTGTTGACGCGGTGTAAAGAGTCATTAAGAAATAAATGAACTCAGCCTCGGCCTTCTTAATAGTGCTTAATGCCTTAACTATTGGGTAGGCAAGTACTAAGGACAACATGACAGCGAATAGAATTAACGATGAGAACACCGATAGAAATACGTTATTGGAGAGTACGTAGAGAAACGTACCGAAAGCAATTAAGGAAACTAAAGCTACCTTAGTTGTTGTAGAAACGTAATCCTCAGGAAGTACCCACCAACCATTAACTAAGAAGGACCACTTAAGGTTTGTAAGTATCACTGACGATATACTAGATAAAGGGTTTCTAAACCTAAACCTAGGGACTGAACCACCTTCACTACCCTTTCCCAAGGGTTAAACACCCGTAAGCAGTAACCACTCCTCCTCCTTATACTGCCTTACAGCATTTACGAAGTCCTCAAAGTTAGTAACGCCCTCAGTAACTAAGTACTTTAAGTATCTAGTCCTAGCCTCTAAACGCCTAATCAGCTCATTAAACTCAATCCCTAGGTAATTAGCTATAACCCTAAGTACTTGGCTCTCATTGAAGTGATATTCCCATAGGTTTGTCTTCGGGTTATACTTAACTATATGTGTGAAATTAAGTCCGCCATTCTCAAGTCTTGGCTCGCTAATTAACCATACCTTCCTAGTTATTTTAGCGTCTATCTTCATTCTCTTAATATTAATGAATGCCTGTATCAACGATATTAATGATGGAGGAATGTTCATAGGTTCTGAAGTAAGCCTATATATGACTGACTCGAGAGTGTCTGCATGCATCGTGGTTATACCGCCGTGACCTACAGCGATAGCCTGGAATAGCGTGTATGCTTCCTCACCCCTAATCTCACCGACGATTATGTAGTCAGGTCTCTGCCTAAGTGATGACTTAAGTAGATCGAAAAGCGTTATCTTCCTTAAACCATCTAAAGTGAATTCGCGCGTGACTAGAGCTACCCAGTTCTTATGCGGTAACCTAATCTCCCTAGTCTCCTCGATAGTAACGACCTTATACTCAGGTTTAATCAGTAATGAGATAGCGTTAGCTAAGGTTGTCTTGCCAGCACCTACATCACCGTAAATAAGTACTGATTTCTTAAAGTCCATAAGGAGCCATAAGTAAGCCATTATCTCAGCACTTACCGTACCTCTATTAATGAGCTCCGTCGGCGTGAATGGCTTAACGAGTAGTTTCCTAATAGCTATAGTTGTGCCCGCATAGGCAACACCTCTAAGGACTATATGTGCTCTATGCCCTTCAGGTAATGTGGCGTCAACTATGGGTTCAGCCCTAGATATGACCGCCTTAGACTTCTGAGCTATTTTCATTGTTAAGTCATTAATCTCTATTTCAGTTAACAATATGTTTGTCTTTATGTACTCATACTCGGAATGCCATATGTATACGGGGGAGTTGGGCTTACTTATTGATATATCTTCGATGAGGTCATCATATATTAAGGGCGTTATCTTACCGTACTCAACGATATCTCTCCTAACGTAGTAAAGTATTTTCTCTAACGTAACGTCAGTTCTATACTTCTTAGGTAAGAATTTCTTAGCTAAGGACTCAGCCTTCCCTCTGATGAACTTCCATAACTCCTCCTTACTCATCTTCCTAAACTCGGTAGCAGGCATAACACTCCTTAAACCATCAATAACCTTCCTAAAAGTAGCGAACTCAACCTCATCTAGAGGGGGTTCAATAACCTTATAGATAGGTTCACCGCCTTCCTCAACAATCAGTACAGTAACTAGGTCAGAGAGTTTCGAGAGCTTATACACATCATAAATCTTAGTGTAGGTCGTTCCAGCAGTTGCCATAGTACTTACCGATAGGTGTACCCCACAATAATATGTAACCAAATACCAAATTTAAAAATAACCGTTATTACAAATTATATATAAAGAAAATTTAATGGAGGGAAAAAGAACCTTTGTGCTATGTTTTAGGGTACGACGAATGAGTATTCAGCCCTAGAACCGTCTGTGGCAGTAACTATAACTACGTATGCCTTACCCTTCTCAAAAGCTGTTGTTACCGTTCCGCTAATCTCCTTTACATCGCCTGGATCTATTGTTGTTTCTTCTATTGTTATCTGCTCTATAGTACCATTAGGATACTTAAGGTATAAGGCATTCACGGTTACGCTTACACTACCTATGTTCCTCACATAGACTGTGAAGTCCTTGCTACCAGCGTAGGCGCTAACGGCGTCTACGACTATGTTTGATTTAGGTCCCTGTGAAGCTCCCTGTGTTGCAGTACCGAACCAGCCTGTTGCCCACGCGTATAGTAGTGCGGCTAAACCTACTGAAATAATTATGAGCAGTACTGTAGCTACTACTGGTGAAATACCTTTTCTAACGTTCATGTCTACCACTCACCTAAAAAATATTGGAACTACGCTTATAAAATTAATTATCATAAGGTTACTTACGCAAAATCACGCAAGTAATACCTTAATATTTCCTGCATATTACTCCTAACAGTTTCTCATTCTTCTCAGTCACGAAACCTATAGCACTTAACCTCCTTATGATGCCGTGCGTTACGTCATGTCCATGAACTATGCCCGGAGCACCTGTGTAGTGATACATTATCCCCCCTTTCTTAAGTACCCTATATAATTCCTTATAGAACTCTAGACTGTAGAGGTGGCCTGCCATGTGTATTCTTGGTGGGTCATGTATAATCCTATCGAACTCCTCATTGTCGAACTCCTTAATTACCTCATAAGCGTCGCCCAGTACGATCTCAATCCTAGAGTCCTCAAGCTCCCTACTCCATGGGTTTAACTCAGCCATCTTAAGTACATTAGGGTCTACCTCAATAGTCACCACCTTAGATGCCCCATAATTGAGGGAGTTTATCGCTGTATACCCAAGTCCCGTACCTATGTCAAGTACCTTAGCACCTCTCCTAACCTTAGCTGCCTTAACCTTAAGTCTAGCATCCTCCCACGGCGCTATGTCCTTAATCCTATGCATATGTATGCCGTTAATCTCTAACGTAGGTGCTACATACGGCTTAACTAACCTTAACTTATAGTACTTGCCGTCAGCATAGAAAGCTATCTTACGTACTCCCTCCTGACTTAATATGTAAATGCCAGTCTCGTCAGTAACCTCCTCCTTTAAGTAGTCAAGACCAAACCTTAAGTTACCTATGACTAAGACCCCGTCAGTAACTCTAGCCTTAATGAATGAGCGGCCTAGATCTAGGGATATGAGTGTAGTACCTCCTGAGGGAACTCTAAGCAACTCATTAATAACATACTTGGTTATTAGCATGTATTTCCTGTATCTAAACTTGTATTTCTTCATCGTCAGTATGTATTAAGTTCATAAGCATATAAAACTTAATCCCTACGTATTGCTTAGGTCATTAGGATGCCTAAACAGCGTAATCCCGCATACTACGCTAAGTACTACGCATTAACCCTACTCCTGGAGGTGGTTAGTTTTAAGCCTTTCAATGTCAATAGGTATTACGACTTATCTAACGATAGGCTTGAGGAGTTCGTAATTACTGCCTTAAGCACTTATGAACCCTCCTTAAGGGTGGCTAAGGACGCATTTAGGTCGTTAAGGAAGAGCCTTAAGCCTCGTTTAGGTAGGTATATCTACAGCATTATTAAGTCTTTTAGAGAGCTATGCCCTAAATGCGGGAATACTTACTTAGGTTCAGTACTGTTAATGACTCCTATAGAGGTAGCCGCCATAACCTCAGGTAGTACTGACCCTAAAGTAATTGGTAAGGAAGTCGTTAAGCTACTTGAGGAGAGCACCTTAGATGACTCCATATATTTCTATAGAGCGGTAAGGAGCTCTAGACCAGGGGCTTGGTTAAGGAAGTATGAACCTAAAGGTAATGAGCCACCAGACGTCTTCGACCCTAAATATGTTAGTAAGTTGAGGGGTTTGGGTTATAACCTGTATGATGTTCTTAAGTACTCAGCTAGGCATGACTTAGTAAGTGCTGAGTTAGTCAACGGGTTAAAGCTAATTAATGAATTAGCTTACCCTTATCTAGTGGGTGCTGTTAATGAGTTACGTGATTTGGCATTAGCAATTACTGAGACCTTCATGTACTTACTGAGTAGGGTTAATGATACCTTAATAGCTAGGAAAGGGGGTTTAGATTTAGCTAAGTACGTTTCGAATGTTGCTAAGGAGTTTATTGACACTGGTGGTTTAAGATCTAGTAAGGGCCTAAGCATCATTAAGAAGGTTATTAAGGAAGTTGTTAAGTATGGCTCACTAATAAATGCTGGTTCCGTAGCTGACGTAGTTAATGGGGCTCTCTACATCTATCTACTCAATACTGGCTACGTAGTTATTGACAAAGGGCTAAGTAATTACTGGTTAAGGGTTCTGGTGTGCGGCTTTTGTCCTTCTTAACTTACTTAAAATGTCTATGACCTTAGGTATTAGGTCATATAGGTCTGCTACGAAACCGTATTGCGCTACATTAAATATTGGTGCATTAGGGTCTTTATTGACGGCGATAACTGTTTTAGCACCCCTAATACCAGTTACATGCTGTACGGACCCTGATATACCTATGGCTATGTATAGCCTCGGAGATACTGCAGTACCACTGAAACCGACTTGATAGTCCCTACTTACCCACCCAGCATCAACTAAGGGTCTCGAAACCCCCATAACACCACCGAGTAACTCAGCTAATTTCTTAGCCATCCATAGATCCTCGGGCTTTCTAAACCCCCTACCTGCAGAGACTATTATGCCAGCCTCAGCAAGGGATACCTTAGTCTCGTAACGTACCTTCTCAATAACCTCAACATCGCCGTAGTACCTAACCTTTACCTCCTCACGTATGACCTCACCACCCCTTGACTCATCCCTAGGTAGGGGCTTCATTATGCCTGGCCTTACGGTAGCCATTTGAGGTCTATGCTTAGGTGTTACTATCTTAGCCATGACTAGACCTGTAGACGCAGGCCTTATCTGGACTAAGTTACCTTCTTCATCAATATCTAAGTCAGTACAGTCGGCCGTTATCCCCGTCCTTAACTTAGCCGCTAACCTAGGCATTATATGCCTACCATAAAGTGTTGCTGGCCCAAGCACTATCGATGGTCTATACTTAAGAACTAATTCCTTAAGAACCTCAACATACTCCCTAGGTCTCATAGGGCTTAACTCAGGATCCTCAACATACACTACCTTATTGGCACCGTAGTATATGGGTTCCTTAGGATCACTTACTTTGCCAACAACGAAGCAGTAGACACACTCGCCTAACTTACTATTAAGTTCGTAAGCCTTACCTAAAAGCTCCCACGTAGATCTATGAAACTTACCTTCACGAACCTCAGCAACTACAGCAACACCAAACCACTTAGACCTCATGGCAGTCACCTCATACGAAACCTAATTCCTTAAGTACATCAATGAACTTCTTAGCTAATTCCTCAGGATCCCCGTAGAACATCTTACATTTCCTCCCATACCTGGGTGTAAATACTTCAAGAACCCTAGTTGGTGATCCTTGAAGCCCTATCCTACTTATGTCGCACTCTATATCATCAGCATTCCACTTAGTTATCGGTATCTTACTAGCCCTTAACCTACCCAGTATCGTCGGTATCCTAGGCCTTAACTCACCCCTAGTTACCGTTAGTAATGCTGGTAACTTAACCTTAAGTCTAAGTAGGTAATCATCGTATCTAGCCCTAACGTATATGTAGCCCTCCCTAACCCCTTCATAGTTAGAGACGTAACATACGTGGGGTATGCCCAAGAACTCAGCGACTTCAGGACCTATATGCCCTGTATCCCCATCAACAGTCTTCTCACCAGCTAATACTAAGTCGAAACCACCTACCTTCTTAATAGCCATGGATAGTGTGTATGATGTAGCTAAGGTATCAGCACCAGCCATCCTTCTATCAGTGAGTAATATAGCCTTATCAACGCCCATAGCGAGAACCTCCCTAAGGGCCTCTTCAGCCGATGGAGGACCCATACTCACCGCTATAATCTCACCGTCATACTCGCTCTTAATCCTTAAGGCAAGCTCAACAGCGTAAAGATCGAATGGGTTAACAATTAAAGGAACACCAGTTCTAACGACGAAGCCTGTCTTGGGGTCTATCTTAATATGTTGCGGGTCAGGAACCTGCTTTACTAGAACTATCATCCTCAATAATGAACCCTAGTAATTAAGGTGATTTAAGGATTTAATAATTATATGGTGATTATATAGTCTAAAAAACTTTAAATCAGACGATTAATCCCTCTTCACTACTCCGTGATCACCTCCCTCATCATCACTTACTACTTAGTTAAGGCAAGTAATAATCTTTAATTAACTACGTAGCGCTATTTATGTTGAGAGAATTGGAGTACGTTATTAAGGATGGGAAGGTATATATCAAGAACACGTTATTTCTAGTATTTAAGGAGCGTAGCTTAGTTAAGTACGCCATCATCGCTATCGGGTTAATGTTGCTTATAGCCTTACCAATACTTTACGCTTACGGCTACTTACGTGAGTTATTTAACATTATCTTACTAATCTCCTCAATAACACTTACAGTGTTATTCTCAGCAAGGTTCTACGGCCTTAAAATTAACGTCATACGAATGGGAAGGTCCGTAGGGGAGATAAGGCCCGCTGTAAGTAAGGATGGCATTAAGTACTTAGTGAGGCTTGAGGGAAGACCATTAATAACCTACATAATCCCTAAGGAAGGAGGTCTTAAGAACTCTACTATTGAGTACGGGGATAGGCATTATAGAGTATCTATTCATTACTTAAGAGATCATTACGAAATACGCGTATTTGATAAAGAGAGTAATCAAGACGTTGTCTTTATAAGTGAGTTACCTAAGAAGAGCTCATGGGGTGTTAGGGTTTCAGGTATTGACGTACTGAGCGCGTTAACTATCGCTTACGTAGTTATTAAGAGCTTAGTGATTAAACCATTAAGAACCACACAAACGTCCTTCATCGAGTAACTACTCCCTCTTCTCTCTAAGTAAGTTAATACCCGTTGTTAAAGTGACCAATCCTGAGAGTAAAGCTATAAGTGAGGCTATTACGTAATAGTTAATCATTAGCACTACTGAGGCTGTAAAGAAGGCTAAACCAGATATTATTAATGTAAGTGATACTGCCTTAATAAACTTAACCAAACTACCTCACACCTAACTCTAACTTAGCTATTAACTCATTAATTAATTTAACTAAAACCCTTAACCCGTTCTCATCATACCTAACCATGAGTAAGTTGGTAGCGTGAATTAATGATGTAATCATTAACAATGCTAGGGAGCTAATTAAGATGTTTAACCCAGGAATACTTAACCTTAACCTACGCTCAATCCTTGAGGTTAAAGCCTGGACTAATAAAGGCAGTATGAACATTAGTAATAACGTTATGTATGAGGGTCTAAAAACAAAAATAGCTAACGAAACTCCTATATAGCTCATCACCCTCAACCCAGCCACAAATCCGTCTAAGAATTTGCGTGACGGGAATTCAGGATGTTTTAATGGGATGCTGAGGAAGGTAAACGTAGGTAACTTAAGTCTTAAGGTGTAATTAGGATTAAGTAATGAAATTACTGACTTAACTAGCGGTGTTAAGGACACAATCATGAGAAGCAAGGCGGTATAAAAACCCGATGTACGTACCTCGACAACGTACTCACTAAGCATTGTATAATTAGATATACCATAAGCAACTAAGACGCTTAAGGATATCAATGCAGTAACTAAGCATATGATGATTAAGAAATTAATTAGAAATTGAAATGCATGTTTAACCCCTACATACCTCATTACTGGTATGGTAGGCAATGCGATTAAAGCTATAACAACATAAACAACGATTAACTCATTACTAAAAACAACTAGGTCAATAAATACGGGGATAAAATTCACCACCAGTGTTAAGGCTATAAACCCCCTCCTAACCATTAAGTAATTAAGTAAGATCAACACCGGTATGAATAACCATGTAAGTAACTCACGTGATAATATGAGTAGGGCAAGCGGGATTAACGAAGCCATTAACACCCTAGTACTGGGTTTAAGACCCACACTAATCACCTCATATATAGAGACAACTCCAACTCCCTACACAACACAAAGAAATCTTCAAGACCCTTAACACTAACTACATTAACGCCTAAAATCCCCAGTTTTTTCCTTAACATACTTAACGCGTAATCAGTTAGTAATTCTTTAACATCTTCCCAACCAATCTCCTTAGACTCGCTCAACTCACGCGAATCTCTATCGATAATCACTAAGTACTTCCTTAACGCCTCAATACGCGTTAACCCTTTCAGTATAGCAGTTGGGTTACTCATTATGAAGCCCCTACCAGTAATGAATATAAAGAAGTGTCTTGAGGTCGTTAATGTTCTTACGGTATCTACTAATGCCTTACCTAGATAGTAACTGCTTGTTCTTGGTTCCGCGGAAGTAAGTGCTAGTAAGTACTCATTAAACCCAGAACCGCCCCTTAGGTTCGTTAATACATCGATTTTATTACCGTAGAAAATCACAGCATCCAAGACACCGAGATTCCTTAACGCCCAGTAGGCTATTGACGCTGACAATCTCATAATCCATTCAGCATCAGTATCACCTACCTTACCTACCCAGTTAATTAAGCCTAAGTCCGTCACTAAAAGTACTTTAGGTCTAGACTCACCGACATCCTCCCTCACCATTAACTTACTAGTTCTAGCGAACACTTTCCACATGATCCTCCTAACATCATCTCCGGGTATATAATCGCGTATACCAACTATATCGCATCCGAAGCCCTTACCAGCCTTTAGAGGGCCTATAGATACTTCAGCACCCTTAATGAAAGGCGCCTTACTAGACTCTATGAATATGGGGGTCACCTTAAGGGTGCTCTCAAGCGGCACATTAAAGTCTATGGAGATCAATCCAAGGAAGTCACTTAGAGATAACTTAACCTCCTTAAACATATGCGTACCTAAACCAATGCCTTTAACGCTGTAGGTAAGCTCTATGGAGTCACCTCCCGTAAGTGTTGATGAAAACTTAGGGGATCCCTCAAAAACCACGACTCTGTCAGGGACTACATCCTCAACATCAATACGCGGTAAGAGTGCATGGGATTTATTTCTGATGACTAACCTTATGGTCGATACCTTCCCCTCATTAATTACTGAAGGAGTTAACTTTCTCCTTAATTCTATGGAGTCCACTACGTTAATTAACGAGCATACGTACACGTAACTAATATACGTAAGTAATGTTAAGAATAAACCTATATATAGAGGGATTAACGCGTTACTAAGCATGCCGTAAAGAATTAGTGTAACGCCTAAGGAGGCAGTAACAACACCTGTAGAAGTAAATTTGGGTCTCATTTAAGGCACCTACTAAGGGACTGGTGTCGTCTTTAGAACCTCATCAATAACATCAATAACCCCCTTACCCTCAAGTCTCGCTTCAGTCGTAAGTATGATCCTATGGGATAAGCACGCCCTTGCGACGGCCTTAACGTCATCAGGTATGACATAGTCCCTACCTGATAGTAGCGCATATGCCTTACTCATTAAGTATAGAGCTATAGCACCTCTTGGTGAAGCACCTAACTTAACTAGTGAATGCTTTCTAGTCGCCTCAACTACATTAGCTATATACCTCTTCACGTTGTTATCAACGTGAATCTTCCACACCTCCTCATGAGCCCTTAACACGTCACTAGCGTTAACCACGGGCTTTATAGGCCACTTCTCGATCTGCCTTAATCTATTAAGTATGTTTACAGTCTCACTTACAGTTGGGTAATCTAGGTATACCTTAATCAGAAACCTATCTATCTGGGCCTCGGAGAGCGGGAAAACACCTTCCGTTTCTACAGGGTTCATGGTGGCTATCACGGTAAATGGTTCAGGCAACCTATATGTCACACCCTCAACAGTGACCTGCCTCTCCTGCATTGCCTCAAGGAGGGCTGACTGAGTTTTAGGTGTAGCTCTATTTATCTCATCGACTAGAAGTACATTAGTGAATATGGGTCCCGGCCTAAACTCAAAATCACCTTTCTTCTGGTTAAATACCATAGTTCCTATGATATCTGATGGTAATAAGTCAGGTGTTGCTTGGACCCTCTTAAACTTTAGGTTTAAGCTTGAAGCTATAGCCTTTGCTAAGGTGGTTTTAGCGACCCCTGGAACGCCCTCAAGGAGTATATGACCACCAATAATTATTGCCGAAACTATCAACTTAGTCTCTAACTCCTTACCTACCATAACCTTACTAACCTCACTAAGCACGGACTCCATCACATCACTCCAGTACCTCCTAGACCTCAACATCACTCCCACCCAACCTAAGCTATCTAAGGAATGAACCCATTATTTACCTAACATCCTAATTAGCACCTCATAAACCTCCTTAGGCTTAACGTCGACTTTGTTCAGTAAGCTAATTAACTTACTTAGGTCCTCCTTACTAAATAGATAATGTATGTCCTCAACGCTATACCTAACTAGTTCCTTAGACACCTTAATCTCCACACCTCTACGCCTGCTGATGCGCTTAATTAATTCACGTACATCTTGAGTAAATCTTGACCCATAATGCCAACATATAAATAACGTAGTTAACACAGCAGCGAACAGCAAGGTGATTAAGGTTACGTAAGTACCCGATTCAATCATATAAAGTCTTAGTGTGTATATGAATGATGATATTAACCCTATTACTATACTGGGTATTATTCTTAAGCCTGTCAACTTAGTTCCTGTAAATGATTCATCAATGACTACCTTGCCTGAATTACCGTAGATAGACCTTATGACGTTCTTAATGAATGAGTACTCTATATCTGAGTAATTACTTCTAAGCATTAAATTAACGAACGGGCTTGAATCAGCTAATATAAATACTGAACCATTACCATAAGGCACCAATACGCCCACTAAGGCATCATTAAAAGTAGGTTCAAAACCATCTTTAAAGCCATTACCGTTGAGATCAATAAATACAGTACCTAAGGCCTTACAAAAACCTTCTAGTTTTCCATAATCCTTGACTTTAACTATGGATGCCTTATTAAGTATTAACTCAAGTACATGCCCCTTAATAAGGCATTTAGCCTTAACTATATGGCTATTAGGTCTATCTAAATACCTAATTACCTTACCATGAATTCCCACCCCTAAAGGCTCAAGTAACTTATTGACATAGGTTAATTCATCAGCCACTATAAGTACGTTACTTTTTTCAACATCATTAAGCACATCCCTAACGTAGTCATCACTAGGTAAAGCATCGATGGCTATTAGTAAGCGCAAGTGACGTTCGTGAATTCTAGAGTACTTATTATGAACTACTACGTCATAGCCCTCATCAATTAAGAACCTATAAAAATCCATAAGGCCCCCATAATCAGGGTTAAGGACCGTAGCTGTAGGTTTACCGTATGTAGGTAGCGCTATAAGCTTCTCTGCAGTAACTACAGCGATTATCACTAAAAACAATAGCGTTAAACTCCTCCTCAATCCTTTATCACCAGCTTACTAACTATGTTACGTATATACTCTACGTCATCCTTAGTGGGTTCTTTAAGCCCGTAAATGGTCTCCTCATAAACGTTAATCAAGGGCTTAATTAGAGAGCGTAGCCTGTCATCACTTAACTTACTAATTACTTCCCTCGGTGTTTCACCCTCATGGAGCTTTACGTATTTATTAACATAGTTACGTACTTTCAGGTAGTAATCATGTATTAATTTCTTTAGACCTAAGTAAACATACCCAACTTCATAAGTAACGCTGGCATGTTTACTTACCGGCTTAATAACGGGTTCACCCTCCTTGGACACATACTTAATGCGAATGACCAATATCAAGAGAAGTATTAAGAGCATTATCAATGGTATTAAGGTGAGGATATATAAAGGTCCAATAGGGGTTTCTACCATTGGTCTATGGATAACCCTAACTGCGGTTACATTTGTCTTGACGGCTACTGATGTAACATTAACCTTAGGTATTAAAACCTCCGTAATTGTGGTGTTTGTTGGTACTGGGCCATGCCTAGGGTCAGGAACCATTTAATCACCAATAGCCCCAATATCTATATATAATTCTAAAACCTTTAAACTCCCCTTTAGGCTCCTCATACTCAACCTTCATATCTTCAACAACGGCCCCTGGAGGTCCTCTACTTACGTATTCAAGGAATTTATTAATGACCTTCTCTTCACCTTCAGCAACTATCTCGACACTACCGTCATCAAGGTTCATTACGTAGCCTTCGATACCTAACTCATCAGCTATTCTCTTGGTAAAGAACCTAAAACCAACACCCTGAACAACGCCGAAAACCCTAACCCTCACCCTAACTTTAGGCATTAGTAAGTACCCAGTAATCACCTTTATATTTGAGTTAATTAACTCTACCATAGGTCGGACGAGGTGATTAATTATCAAGGACTACGGCAACTGCATATTTAATAGGTTTGTAAAGCACCTTTACTGCCTTAAATGCTCATCCATTTATGAGCTATCAACTGATACATATAATACCTACTTTTGCCCGCGCTGTGGCTTCCCATTAGTCCTTGAATATAATGTGGAGTTAGTAAAGGAGCACATAAATAAGGAAATACTATTGAGACGTGCGACCTCCTTAATAAGGTATGGAGAGTTATTACCTGTTAATACTGAAGTCATTAAGGAATTATCTCTTGGTGAAGGTTTCACACCCCTAATTAGATGTAGGAACTTAGGTATTCACCTAGGGATTAAGGAGCTTTACGTAAAGTATGAAGGTCTTAACCCGACAGGTACGTTCATTGATAGGGGTAGCGTTGTCGGTATCTCCATACCGTTCTCCCTACGCATGCCTAAGGTAATTACTGCTGGGTTAGGTGATTTGGTTGTTTCAGCATCTACGTATGCGGTTAGAGCGGGTATCAAGCCTATAGCGGTAGTGCCTCAAGACCTAGACGTAAATAAACTTAATCAGATTAAGGTATTAGGTAGCGCGGTAAAGTTAGTTACTGACTATGAGGAGGCTTTAAGGAAAGGAATAGAATTAAGTAGGAGGCTAGGCTACAGCTTAATCATAAACACATCACCATTTATGCTTGACGGCTTTAAGACTGAGGGTTACGAGATTATTGAGCAACTAGGTTATAAGGCGCCTAGGAAGCTATTTGTTCCCGTAGGTGATGGGGCTAACATAGTAATGATATATAGAGGAATGAAGGAATTTCTTGAGCTAGGGTTAATTGATGAGTTGAGTACTAAGATGATAGCTGTTCAGCACTCACCTAAGTCCTTACCAGTACCTATAGGGAGAGAGAGAAGGAGTCTTGTTGCGAAGTATGTACGTGAGATAGCCATTAAGAGACCGTTGATGCATTATGCAGTTACTAAGGTACTTAGGGAGTCTGGAGGTACTGCTGTATTAGTCAATGATGAAGACTTAATTAACGCCATGAAACTCTTAGCTAAATATGAAGGCATAATAGTTGACCCACTAGGTGCTTCAGGACTTGCTGGTCTAGTTAAGGCTCTAAGCGAAGGCCTGGTAAGCAGTGATGATGAAGTAGTGGTCTTAATAACAGCGTCACCTATTAAGCACCCATTATTCTTAAGCGATTTAACTAAGGCTTTCAGTAGGATCGAAGAAACACCATTGCTCTCTGAGACTAAGTTAGCTATTCTTGAGGTTATTATGAGTAAAGGAGCCCTACATCCTTACGGCATATGGAGAGTTCTTAAGGAGAGTATGGGTATAGATATAAAGCCAACCACGGTATACCAGCACATTAGGGACTTAGAAGAGCAGGGCCTTGTAATTAGGGAAAGAACCGATGTTAGTGGGGGTAACATCAAGATTATCTACAGGTTAACGGGTAAGGGTGTTAAGGTACTTAAGTCAATTTACGGTTAATTAACTACTTACTTATTAGTCTCCCACCATAGATTCTTAGTAGGGTTTAGCTAAGCATGTGTTTAGGTGTTGTGGCTAAGGTCTTAGAGGTTAAGGAAGGTGAAGGGGGCCTTAAGGTAGCTAAAGTACTTGCTGGTGGCGTTGAGGTAGAGGTTGACGCAACCATAGTCAACAATTTGAAAGTAGGTGATTACGTAATCATCCATGCCGGAATCATAATAAGTAAGTTAAGTGTTGAGGAAGCTAAAGCAATGATCGAGGAGTTAAATAAGTTACTTAAGCTTATGGAGAGTGCATGATCAGTACGTATATTTTTCTAGTACGTATATTTAAGGATTATACTACCTACATCAACGCCTAAGTCTCTAGCAATTACTGGGCACTTAACCATGAGGAGGAAGAATATTCCTTTAAAATCACTTAGGTCTTCATAATTACCCTGTCCCTTAGCTATTACTAAGTCATGCTCCTCTATCCATGACTTAACTTCCTCAGATCTCCTCTCGGGCCCCGTGTCTGGCTCACCATTAGATACAAACCTAAATCCTATATTTGGGAGCTTATCTAGACCTACATACTTAACGTCCTCTATGGTTGCGTCATTAACTATGGGCCCACCCTTAACTACGTAAGTTACTTTACTGAAGTACCTCTCCCTAATGCTATGCATGGTCTCTATGAGGAGCTTATCAAAAACTATCTCACCTGCATTATCAGCGAAGAAAAGAAGAGTATCCGCCTCAACTACCTTCTTTTTAAATAACTCGTAGTCATTGATTGTGAATCCCTGCTTAAGAACCTTACTCACAGTCTCCTCAAGATCAAAACTATCGTAAGCAGCTAAGTCCATGACGTTAGCAGCTATTGATAGTAATGTAGCTGTTCTTAATGGTTCATCACTAAACCTAATCATTTCCTTCATAGCTGGGTATAGGGATAGTGCTACATCATTACATCTCTTCTTAGCCTCTTTATAGGGGTCTTCATTACCGGTGATTGACTTAATAATACTTACTACACCTAAACGATGGGCTAGCTGAGGTGGTGTTCCCTCCCATGAAATCTCAAGTAACCTCTTCATAACCTCCCTAAGAACCTTCTCACGTACCTTAATATCATCAGTTACGTAAGAGGCTGCTTTTAACGCCTGCTTAACCATGCACGGCACACATTCAAGACTCACCCGCACTACATACCCCAAACACACAATACGACCAAACTTATATTATGTTATGCTACCCAGTAATTAACTCAGCGTTACTCCATAACTCGATAGAGTCCCTCAGAACCTCATTCTCAGGCCTATCACTCTCAATAAGTTGAGCCTCAGCATAACCTTGTTTTCTAACTGACTTAGGTAACTTAGTACTAACTAACTCTATAGCTCTCCTTGATGGATGCGTAACCACATTTATATAAGCCCTCAAAATACCAGCTACGCTTGCCTCATGAAGGATAATTATGCCATCCTTAAGCTCAATAATGACCCTTACATGCTGGTGCCCTGGCGGTATGAAGGCTATAACTCTCTTGATGCTCTCATTACTATATAGCTTAATCTTTCCCACACTAACACCATGTGAAAAATGTGCCTTACTAGAATTAATATGTGATTTAAGGGCTACTTAGCTCCTTTTTAATCTTTTCTAAGCTTTCCTGTGGTTTATTGTAATCAAACTCTAATAGCCTAAACCTCCTTAACTTACTGATTAATCCACTCGCCCTTAGTGTGTTAAGCAATTCCTCCATGAAAACCCCCATACCCCTTATCCTTCTGAGTTCTGTAGCATTTAACGGATTACCTACCCAGTCACCTGATGATGTATGGTGGATGCCACATGAAGGGCTACCTGTGACGCCTATGATCCCAACGACCTCATAGCCATTAACCACATATTCTCTTACATAGGTGATGACGTATTTTAACACCTCCCTACATAATTCCCTAAAACCTTGCGTATCGTATTGTTCCCTAACCTGCCAGAACCTCCTTAAACCTAGGTGAAGAGTCTCAGGGCATGGTAGCTGAACAATTCCTATGTTAAGTTCATGAAGTAAATCTATTAACTCCTTAACCATCGACGGACGCTTAGCTAAGCCATAAACCACACTGTTCTGATTAAGTAAGCAATGAGATACCAAAATAACCTTCTTAGACCTACGGTCCTGAATCAAAACACCTCACCAATTACTAAACTAAGTTAATGATTAATGACTTTAACCTATCCCTAACCTCCTTACCTAATGCCCTACCAGTAACCCTCTCAGTTAGTTTACAGAAACCACATTTTGGCTCACTAGATATTAAACCACAGACGCCACATGACCTAACGGGAGTACCTGGCTTTGGATAATCACTGAGTCTTTTAGCTAGGTTCTTAAGATAGCTTAGTTTAATTCCCGGCATACTATACTCAAGGTCAGTGAATACGTCCTTAATCTTAAACTCAAGCGATTTACGTGGCATGAGAGGGCATCTATCCTGAACGAATGGTACCTTATTTACTAATGCATAAATGAGGATCTCCCTTTCATAGACCTCATATAGGGGCCTTATCCTACCTACGGCTAAGTCATCTATGCTTTCCGTCTTAGGACCTAACTTAGGTATAGACTCTAAGTCCTGCAGCATGAAGGATTTGAAAGTATATGCTATTATGTCATCAGCGTTATGTCCTAATGCTACAGCATCAACGCCTAATTCGATAGATACCGCATTGATTAAGTACCTCTTAACTATACCACATACAGAGCATGGAGGTCTCTTAGTTATGCGTGCTAAATCACCAACCCCCCGACCGACGAGATCCTTAAGCCTTACGACCAAGCACTTAATACCTAAACTACTGGTTAAGGAGAGTACAGCATCAACACATTTCTCTGAGTAACCTTCTATCCCTAGGTCTATATGGATGGCGATTAAGTTAAAACCCATATCTTTAGATAACTTACTAAGTACATGAAGCATGACAGCACTATCCTTACCACCAGAGATAGCTACCGCCATTTTAGAGCCCCTACTAACCATCCTATATCTAATCAACGACTTCTTAACCTTCCTCTCAATAAACTCAGTAAAGTGCTTAGGGCATAAGTATGTCTTAGCATATCTAATCTTAACTACCGCACGCTCACCACATAACTTACACTTAACCAAAAGACCTCACCTTAATTAACTTAAGTAGATCATCATCACTAACAACATCATCCTCAGTAATTAACTCATCACCCCTCAAAGCAACAACGCCCTCAGGATTAAACCCTAACTCTTTAAGTACATTAATTAACCTTACAGGCCTACTAAACTTAATGCTTACTTCATCACCATTAGGTAAGATAATTACCTTTACCATTCTTAAAGAACTTAATGCTAATCATGTTAATAAAGTTTAATTAACATGAAAGATGTTTCATTAAATATTTGGATTTAAGGTTTTTAACGGTCGTGTATGAGCAATACCCTTAACATAGGAATCTTAACGGCAGTTCTGAAAATCGCTATTAATCATTAAGTTATGTTTAGTATTCACCATGCCGCTCAGCATTAAACCATACGTAGAAGCCGTATGTTCTTGTGGCGTAGTTAAGTGACTTAATACTGCATTTACAGAAGTTACTTTCATATATACGTCATCAACACCATAATTTAGATATGAGCACACGGCGTATAATATCCTAATCGAGCATGATAACATTAATAGCTATCTTAATACTAATGACCTAACAGTAGCATGTTTAAGGAGATATAGATAAAAACAAAGTTATATTACCTTCCCATCATAAACTCCTTAAACAAGTCCCTTATGTTTAGGAACTCCTTAACCTCCCTCAACAATACCTCACTTACATCTTCTGACCAGCTCACCTCATCGTAATACTTAATTAAGCGCCCCTGCCATAGGTGGTACAGCGCCTTAAGTGAATTTACGTCTTCAGACCTAATGAAGTACCTAAACATGTAAGCACATACTTCAGCCCATACATCAGAATCCAAACCTTCCTTAGACTTATATACGGTCCTTAGAAGGTCAGTAGTTAAGGACTTACTTAATACCTCCTTAAACTTAAGTAACCCCTCCCTAAACACCTTGAGAGCCCTTCCCTTAGATATCTTCACCTCCCATGGAGGCATATCAGGCGGTTCTGGCTCCTTAATGAGTGGGGGTTCAGTTAACCCACTAACTTCCTTACTTACCCATGAATCCTCATATATCTTAAGCGACGTAAATAGGCTCCCAGTAACCTCCATGAACATCCCTTTGAGTTCCTTAGCTGGGTCTTTAGGTTCATGTATTTTAGCCTTAAGAAACGCCTCACATACTGTAAACCCCTTAGCTAGAGCTGTATGCGTTATGAATATATCAACACCAAAGAAGTAAGACCATGGGTTAAGACCCCATGGAGCCTTAGCTAATGCGTTAACTAACCCCCTACTTAACCCGAAGTCCCCACCTATGGGTTGCTTAATATCTATGCCGTAAGCCATGGAGGTTATGGGTCTTGCTACGAAGTTAGTTATGGTAGCATCAAACTTATGCCTCTTATATAGGGGGGTTACAAAGCCATATCTCTTAGCACCCTCAAGAAGTAGTGGAACCCACTCAGGCGTTATGCTTCTTAAGTCACTATCAATAAGCAGTAATGCCTTAGAATCACTGTACCTATGTACTAACTCGATAATGGTTCTTAGAGCACCTCCCTTCCCTTTAGAGACTATGTTGGGTAGTACGTACGTAGGTAGGTCTAAGTACTTCCTAAATACCTTAATAACTTTTGGAGTACCATCGCTTGATAACCCATCACACACCAGTATGGCTGCATTAATAGTGCCATAGTACTTCTTAATGCCTAAGGCTACATTATAAATAACGTAATTAACTATGTGGGCTACATTCCTTGACGGTATACCTACAACTACATCAGCACTCCCTAACCCTTTAATAACCTCATCAACATCATCATAAATCCCTCCGTAACCCTTTAGCTTCCTATATAGCTCCATGGACTACCCCTTAGGCTCTACAACCACTACCTCATACTCATTGACGGAAGGTACGTTAATTACTAACCAATCACCCCTTACCTCGTAACTAAATACCTTACCGCTTAGCGGGGAGAATATCTTAAGCTCTGTAAAGCTACCTAATTCCTTAAGGCTTACCCTTATTATTACGTTACTTACTGGTATGACAGTTCTCGGTGGGTGCGTCGCTTCAGTACTGCTGTAAGGAGGTAATGGTTGCTTAACCTTACCGGTACCTATAGCTAAAATCCTTTGGTTATAAGTATGGTTCAGTAGGTGAATGATTAGCCTCTCATTCTGCCTAAAGAATTCTGTGGCCAAGGTCTCTGGAGCGTCTACCTTTACGGGTAACTCACCGCCTAAGTACGTGATTGAGTTCTTTATTAGTAACCCATACTCAGGTAAGCCTATCCTCCAGTAATGCCTACCTAACTGCCCTGTAAAGTATATTGAGGCACCTTCACCGTAAGTATTAAGAATTATGGCTGGCATATTCATGGTTACAGCGAAGGGCGGTGGCGACCTACCTAACGTATACTCAAACCCCCATTCATACACCGCAGTACCAACCTTAGCTACCACTTCGCTACCTAATAGGCGCGTAATCACATGCCACCCCAAAGACCTAGCAACCCTCTCTACTCTGAAGTCGTAACTCATATCACCCCACAGTATTAAGGACTCCTCAATACCCTCAAATAATGGGTGCTCCCTCTTAGTGATTACAATGTAACTCCATGGAGACTTAAACACACCAACGATCTCAGCACCGAATACATCACTTAAGGCTAGGTCATTCCTAGAAACACCTTCATCATCATATAGTGATGTAAGGTACGTGGCTAGAACCTTACCACCACCCTTAACGTAAGTCCTTAAAGAACCCACCGAGGAATCGCTCATGCAGACGGTATTGGCTAGAACTAACACCCTATACTTCTTTAACACCTCAGGACGTGTTAAGTCGCTCTCTGAGATGTACTCAACAGGTATGTGGTAATGGGTTAAGGCGTAGTAAAAGCCCCTAGTTTCGTCGACGTAGTCATCAGGTTTCTCCCCACCATAGAAGTCTCTAGTTAGGTTAGAAACAACCACACCTGCATAACGTAGTGGCTCCGCGCCATCAAGGTATTCCTCAAGAACCTCATGCTCTTTAAATGCCTCCTTGACATGCTTTAACACCTTAGGGCTTTGAAAATACGTTGATGAGAAGATAAGTAACCATGGGGAACCACCAGCTATTATGGCTTCCCTCAATCCCTGCTTAACCGCTATAGGGGTCGTTGAGGCCGCCGTCCTATACATATGGAAGTAGTTCCTTGACGGCATTACAGGCTTACCGCCATTCATAGCCTTAGTCAACTTAACCATTTCAGTAATGAATCCCGGTGGCTGGTGATCAGCCTCACTACACTCAGCAAATACTGCATCATAGTAGCCCCTACCTAGGTCGACTATCCTATTAGTTCTGCCTGACCAACCGCCGGGATGGCTATTATACATGAAGAGTACTTCCTTACCTTTAGTGAGTTCTTTAGTATGTTCGTAAAGCTCCTTTAGCCTCTCAACAACTACCTCATACCTCCATCTCCATAAAGTCCTCCACCTACTGTCACGCCAGTTAGGTTCTTTAGGCATGTCGTAACCGTATTTACCCCTAAACCTCTCGCTACACCATCTACAGTAACACGCACGCTCGATATCAGGCTGGTACCTAAAACTATCTAGGAATACACCATCAACACCTAAGTCAATAACCTCCTTAATCTCCTCCTTAATTAGCTCGATATACGGTGAGTTAATACATATCTGAGGCCACTCAACTTCATAACCCTCCACATTATATGGGGCGTGCTCTAAAAGTATGGGTTCTCCACGTACGTTTACTTGGGCCCAGTCGGTATGGGTCTCATAGACGTACTTATTGGCTGTATGACCGATCATCACCACAACTTTAACACCTAACCTTCTACCCTCCTCAATAGCCTCCCTAACAATATCGCCTTTCATCTTTGGGTGCGTAGGCCCTACCTTACTGCCCCTATAGTAGACTCTACCCCATGGGTCACGGGCGAATATGACGAGTACGTTAGCTCCTAACTCGTGTGCGAACTTAACTAAGTCCTTACCGCTTATTTTAGAGACGAAGGTCCCGTATCTATCTTCTATATTGAACTGGATAACCCTAACTGGCTTTAACCACCAGGGCTTATTCTTAGAACCCATTAAGGGTCACCTAAGAGATCCTTAGATTATTGCCTTACCACTATCCTTCCTAAATATGTGGAGCTTATCTAAGTCAAGAGCTATCTCTATATCTGAGCCTAGCTTAAAGTGGTGGCTACCACTTAACTTCATAACTAATATCCTTGAGCCTACATTAACATGTACTATGGTGTCTGACCCTAAAGCCTCAACGAAATCTACAGTCCCCTTAACTAGTGAGTACCTACCCTCACTTAACGCTACATACTTAGATGGGTGTATGTGTTCAGGCCTTATGCCTACAGTTACTGACTTACCTTCAAAGCCCTTAAGTAGTTCAGTAAACCTAGGCTCTAGAGATATTTTAAAATCACCAGCATCAAGGGCAACCTCCTTAGGTGATATGGATATAGTGGCATCAAAGAAGTTCATTTGTGGCGTTCCTACGAAGCCAGCTACGAATATGTTTTGTGGCTTATTATATATCTCTTCAGGAGTTCCTACCTGCATTATCTTACCAGCATTCATAACTGCTATTCTATCACCCATGGTCATGGCCTCTACCTGGTCATGGGTTACATATATAGTGGTTACCTTAATCTTCCTCTGGAGCTTCTTTAACTCACTCCTCATCCTAACCCTAAGTAAGGCATCTAGATTGCTTAATGGCTCATCCATAAGCAATACGTTAGGCTCAACAACTATCGCCCGAGCAACAGCAACACGCTGCCTCTGACCACCGCTTAATTGGTGTGGATACCTATTTAGTAAATCACCTATCTGTAGGAGCTCAGCAGCCCACTTAACCTTACATACTATCTCATCCTTAGGTAATCCCTTAATCTTTAGTGGAAACGCTATGTTGTCAAATACAGTCATGTGAGGCCACACAGCGTAGCTCTGGAATACCATAGAGACATATCTCTCCCTAGGCGGTAGATAAGTAACGTCCTTATTACCGAAGAACACCCTACCCCTATCCGGCTTCTCTAACCCAGCAATTATTCTAAGGGTAGTTGTTTTTCCGCAGCCTGAAGGACCTAGAAGTACTATGAACTCACCGTCATTAACATCTAGGTCTATGCCATCAACAGCTACCGTCCTACCGAATCTTTTTGTGATACCCCTTAAATGTACATCAACCATGCATATCACCTAAGCGTAATGCCCCACATGGTTATGAGGTACTTTCTAGCAATAAAAACGAATATCATTGCCGGGAGCACCATTATGAAGCTTGCCGCGAATTTAATGAAGTCTGTAGCGGCCATGGCTGATGTAAGGATAAATGCAGGCAACGTTCTATTAGTAAGTGTTAGTACTGAAGCTATGAAGACCTCGTTCCATGACATAATGAACGTGAATATGGCTGCGGCGGCCAGACCTGGCAGTGCTAGGGGCATGGTTATCCTTAAGAAAACACCTGCCCTAGAAAGACCGAATATTAACCCTGCCTCCTCTAGGTCTTTAGGTATTCCAGCAAATATACTAGAGGTTATTAAGACAACGAATGGTAAGGCCATAGCGGTATGCGCTAACGCAACACCAAGTGGCGAATCACTAAGACCTATCCTTATGTATAGCGTAACTAGAGGCACTGCAATAACTATTATGGGGAACATCCTAAGGCTTATTATTAGTAGCTTAAGCGAGTCCTTACCCCTAAATGTATATCTAGCGAATGCGTAACCTGCTGGTAGACCTAGTGCAAAGCTAAACACGATCGTTAATACGGCTACTATTACACTATTAATTATGGCTGAGTAAGCACCTAAGGCAAGTAATTTCCTCACATGGTCTAAGGTGTAAAGTGCGGGTATTATGACTGACTTGCTGTAGTACTGCTTAGGGTCAACGAAGGCATACATTATAGATATGGCGAACGGGGTCAGTACCCACAGGACGGCTATCGAGACTAACGCATAAATAAGCACCCTAAGGAGCAGATACTTCACAGGTGAAGGCCTGGCCTCCATACTCAACCCTACCCCCATCATGTCCCAGCCTCAAGGTACTTGGCTCTAAACATCTTTATATAGAGATAGCCTAAGGCAACCGACATAGCCGCAATGACTAGTGCATATATGGCCGCAACACCCGTATGCCTTAACTCAACCTGCTCGTAGTAAGCCTCACCAGCGAGTACAGGTATGTCTCTACCAGCTAAAGTCCATACAACACCGAACACTTGGAATGCGAAAAGCGTCCTTATTATTAATGCTGCCTGTAGGCTAGGTTTAAGTAAGGGGAATATTATGTACTTAAGCCTCTGCCATGCATTAGCCCCAAATACTTCAGCTGCCTCAATAAGCTCACCACTAACTAGCTGGAGGCCCGCGAATAGAATTACGAACACTATAGCGGTAGCTCTCCAGATCTCCGTAAGGACTATGGCTAAGAACTCCATATGCCTATACTGATAGCCGAAGAAGTATATAGGTTCGGATATTACGCCTAAATTCATTAATAACTTATTGAAGAATCCGTTAGGCGATAGCAAGGTATACCATATGAGACCCGCAGCAACATCGCTTATGGTTAGGGGGAGTATGATTATGTATAGTGCGGCGTTCCTACCGCGGAACTTTATGTTGAGTAACGTAGCTAAACCTAAAGCAATAGCTACCTGTATAGGTATGACCACTAAGGCAAGTAGTAAGGTGAAGTATAAGGCCTCAAAAAATTTTGAGGAGGGGCTGTAGAGTAGGTAATTAATGTTTTCTAATGTGAACCCTCCTTCCTTAATGAATGCTAGTACTATGGCTTGGGCTAATGGGTAACCTATGAAGAAGAGAAGATAAGCTAGGGCGGGTGCGATAAGTATGTAGGGCACGTACCTTTCGAGTATGAGTTTATTGGGTTTAGACATTTGTTTAAAAACACCTAATTTACTTACTTTTGAATAGGATTATATCTTTTATTATGCGTCAGGTGGTGGTAGTGGTGCCCCTACCTCCTCAAATAGCTTAAGTAGCTGCGGTGCTAACTCGCTTATGACCCCCTTAATATCTTCACCCTTATTAACTATCCTATCAAATGCTGTTAAGTATATATTCTTGAAGTCACCTCCCTTAGGACCTAAGCTCGGTATTAGGGCTACTAAGGCATCAGGTGTTGATACTTGAGCATTAACACCCTCAGCAAGTATCTTTAAAGCACCTGAAGGTATCTTACCAGTAGCCTCACTAACTGTTGGGAAGAACCCAACCTTCTCAAGTACCTTAACCTGAGTCTCGGGTCTTGTTAGGTAATCAATGAGTTTCCATGCCTGATCTTGATTTGGTGCTCCCTTGGGTATGGCTAGCCCAGCAATAACCAGTATGAAGCCCCTACCCTTAGGACCTGCAGGTACTGGTACGACTATGAAGTCGTCAGGTCTCTGTACTATAGCGTCCTTAATCCTGGCTGTGTGATCCCAAGCTATCCATACGTCCTCCCTTAGCAGCGGATCTGCCATGGCATCCCAAGTAGTGCTGCTTGGGTGTACGTACTTCCATAGCTCCTTAAGCCACTCCCACATCTTTACTGCATCATCACTATCGAAGTTCTTCACTTGAGCGCCAGTGAATGCTGGGTATAGGTAGCCGTGTAAGAACCTAACGAACAGTCCCTTAGGACCTGCTGGGAACCCTACCTTAGCACTACCAGTCTCCTCATAGAGTTTCTTAGCCCATGCTAAGAAGGCATCGTAAGTCCACTTACTCGTGCCCTTAATTACGTCGTCCTTAGTTAAGCCCTCAGGCAGGTAGTCGAAAGCCTTCTTATTAATAACCATGACGTAGGTAGCGGTCATCCATGGTACGTAGGCCTTAATACCATGCATCTTACTGTAGTCCTCAAGAACCTTCGGGAATGTCCTACCTGACAATGCACCAAACTTACTTAAGTCCTCAAGCCATCCCTTAGAAGCGAATAAGTCTAAACCACCATGTAGATCACCAATAACGCTAATCGTGACCTTTCCCGAAGCCTCCTCTGACTCGATCCTCGTAGCCAGGTCCTCATAAGATATGGCTACGAACTCAGCCTGGATACCGGTCTCCTTAGCGAACTCCTTAAGCAACTCATCCTTAACAAATGCCTGCTCTTCGGGTGGGCATAACTGTGTTGATGCCCAAATGATCTTTGTTGGCGCTGGCGGTCTAGTTAGGAAGTAAGCCGCTATACCGCCTACTATGATTATTATAACTACAGCTATGATTACTGCATGAACCTTAGATAAAGCTAGAAACCTCATCTTACCACCGTCACTCAAAATCTTGAGATTTATGGTATATAAAGTTACCATTCAGAGACTGATATGAGTCTCAAATGAAAGCCAATATAGCTACGACATATATCTATAGATAATTTATGTAGCTGATTAAAATACTTTAATAAATTAAATAGTTTAAAATTTTTAATAAATAGAACTTGTGTTAGTACCTTAAGTCCTTAAGTAAT
>Ga0190313_1000262_pt1 | contig 33233 bp, 27 predicted proteins | sample 4870071011_MG_FD_169989 | JGI IMG/M metagenome (GOLD analysis project Ga0190313, IMG submission 169989) | Hydrothermal vent sediment bacterial communities from Southern Trench, Guaymas Basin, Mexico - 4870-07-10-11_MG | ecosystem: Environmental > Aquatic > Marine > Hydrothermal vents > Sediment ... | reverse complement strand
CTCACTTTGCAGAGCCTGGGAGCGAAGATATAGATGGTTATATAAATAATTTCAGAACCTGATCGAATTTCAGCAATAAACTGAGCTATAATAAAATTTAAAAACCTCTGAAACTCGCTGCGCTCAAACAGCCAGAATTTTTTAAATTTCACCATAGCTCAGTTTCGCCATCTGGGTTCATGAAATTTATTATCTGAACATCTATATAAATATCTGTATGCGTTCCCAATTTTTTTAAAATTCTCCTGTTTTACGCAAAAGAAGCTTTAGCTCGGCCACTCTTATCCGCTCTTTGTGCTCATCATGTCTTTTTCTGGCTCCTTCAAGTTTTGCCGCAAGATCAGTGAAATCAGCGGGTTTCATCAAATAATCATAAGCGCCTAACTTCATCCCTTCCACAGCGGTTTCTGCGCTGCCGTGACCCGTAAGCATAATAACTTCCACCAGGGGAAATTTTTTCTTAATCTCTTTTAAGACTTCAATGCCGTCCATTCCAGGCATTTTTATGTCGAGAATAATAACATCAATATTATCTTTTTCCTCCAGGGTTTTCAGGCAATCATGACCGTTATGGACGGACATGACGAATTCGCCAACCTCTTTTAACCTTAAAGAAAGCATTTCTGCAAAATCTACTTCATCATCGACTACCAGTATCCTGGCTGGTATTTTGATCATGATATGTTTTCTCCTTTGCTGCTCGGCTGCTAAAATATTGCTTTGCTTATAAATTCATTTTTAAATTCAGTTGCTTCGGGAATGTAATACAAAAGGTGGTTCCAACGCCAATCCTGCTGCCCACATCTATTTCCCCGCCAAGTTTTTCTATAATTCCCTTGATAATAAAGAGCCCAAGGCCTGTACCGTTTCCAGGACTTTTGGTAGTAAAAAATGGTTCAAATATCTTTTCCAGATTTTCTTTAGGTATACCTTCACCAGTATCTTTTATGATAAAGAGAATATCTTCGCCGGAATCTTCAATAGCTATAAAAATTTTTCCTTCGCCGGGGGTTGCATGAACAGCATTGGTTACAAGATTAATGAGAATCTGCCTTACCTGGTGCGGATCAATCCAGACAGTTTTAAGGGTATCATCAATATGTTTTATTATTTTTATATCCTTGCTCTTGATCTCCACGCCCGCCATCTGAATAATTTCATCAAGAAAATCTCTGACATTTACTTCCGCTAAAACCGCATTATCTTTTCTGACAATACCCAGGAGCTGATGGGTAATTATCCTTGCCCTTTCCACTGCATTATTTATCTTCCCAAGAGCCATTTTAAAATCGGCTTTGCGCGGCATGTCCGCAAGCTCTTTTTTTTCAAGAATCAGTTTCATCCACCCAGTTGACTCATTAATAATAGCCAGGGGATTATTAATTTCATGGGCAACTCCGGCGGCCAGGGTGCCTAAGGAGGCAAGCCTTTTTGTGGCTATCATCTGCTGTTCCATGTTGATTCTGAATTCAGTCTCCCTTTTCTTCTCCTCATCCCGAAGAATTTTGTCAAAGGCCTGTCTGATCTTGCTCACCAGATGATCTAACTCTATGGGCTTGCTTAAATAATCAAAGGCTCCTTCCTTGATTCCAAGCACGCCGTCATGTGATGTGGCGTGACCGGTCAAGAGTATAACTTCTGCTTTTGGGTATTTCTTTTTAACTTCACCAAGGACATCTATGCCGTCCATTCCCGGCATTCTGATATCTGACACGATTACATCAATCGGTTCTTTCTCAAGAATAGCCAGCCCGTCACTGCCGCTTGAGGCCCGCTTAGGGTTAAAGCCTCTTTTTTTCATACGTTTGATGATTGTATCGAGAAATGCGGTTTCATCATCAATAAAAAGAATTCGAACATTTTCCATAGTGTCCTACTTTTACCATCATAATAAAATATTTACTATACCAAACCAAGAATTTTCCACCAGGTTGTCGCCACAATTATCAGCACAATCAGCAAAACAGGCGTTGCCACAAGACCCAGTTTTGTGAGGTCAGAAGCCTTAAAATATCTGTAGCTGTATGCGATTGCATTGGGAGGGCAGCCTATGACAAGGAGCATGGCAAAAGAAGTAGCTGTTCCAAGGCATAAAGCCAAAACCCTGGGGTCAACCCCTTCAAGTATCGCCATGGGAATTACTATGGGCAATATCAAAGCGGCCGCAGCAACATTTGCCATGGCATTTGTAACAAGAGCTCCAAAAACAGCCACTCCGATAAACAGAACAACCCACCCTTTACCCTGTATAAGAGGAAAGAAAAGATGGGCAAAATAATCTGCTGCACCTGAGTAGCCCATTGCCAGACCCAGTGAAATACCTCCACCAAAAATAAAAAGAGCCGTGCCCCATTCCAGGTTATCGTTGATATCCTCCCATTTTAAAACCCCTGCAAGTGTCAGAGCACTGACTCCAAGCATACCTGTAACTGAGTAATGTATCCCATGAAGACCCTTTGTGAGCCAGCAGAGAAAACAGAGGGAAATGATGGTAATAGTTATTTTTTCCATGGATGTTAATGGACCGAGATCTTCATCAAATTCAGGCAGCTTGAATTTGGGATCCGGCCTGAAAACAAAATAAACAACAAGTACGGCAATCGGCACTGTAATAATAGCCGCAGGCATTGCAAACTTTATCCATTCGAGAAATGTTATCTCTATGCCTGTAAATTCTTTTAAAAAAGCCGCAGAGACCATACACCGTCCACCGCCGACCAGTGTACCCATTCCTCCACAGGAGCATGCAAAGGGAAGTGAAAGCATCATGAATTTTGCAGTATTGGTATTGGGCTCAATACCAACGGCTCTCATGAGTGGAAGCATTGTTACAATTCCAATGGCACAGGCTGCGGCATCATGCATGAAACTTGATGCCAGACCCAGTGATATGGAGATAATAAATGTAAATTTCACCACACTGGTTCCGGCTCTTTTTATGATAAAATATCCGAGCCGCTTTGTTATGCCTGTTTTTTCAAGTGCGATCGCAAAAATCAGGCAGCACATGATAAAAACAACCACAGGGTGCATGTAAGGTGCCCAGACCTGTTTTGTATCCCCTATTTTTAGCAGTATTAAGAATACCCCTATACATATTGCGGTTATCTCCAGGGGGATAGGTTCAACCACAAAAAGAAATACCAGCACCGCAAGAATTGCCAAAAAACGCTTGGCCCTGGGCGAAAGCCCGTTTACGTAATCGACCTTTACTTTACTGTTTTGCAGTTCTGCGGCCTTTTTTTCTAAAAAATTTACGGTTGCCTCATTTGCCCCGGGATTATTTGCCTCTATCAGGTATTCTTCTGAAGCCTTTTTATCTTTAGTCTGGGGAATCAGAGTATAATGCTGCTTGATATTCGTAAAAAAAATCTGATCAGTATCACCGGATATCTTAAATTGAGTACCTTCGGGTCTTGGCAGAAGCATAACGACTACGCCTATTGCCAGTCCCATGACCAGTTGAAATCCTTTTGATTTAATAAAAAACATATCCGCTCCTTGGCAAGGCCTTTGAAAATGTTTAATTTTGTTCTGCGTGGCGACATTTCCAAAAGGTCTTTTAACTTAAATCATTTTAAATCATTGTTGCGGTTAAGCAAAAACTGCAAAGGTCATGACTTTTTCCTTTTTGCATAGCCTTCCCTTATTTTTATAAGAAGCTCTTCAAGATCGCACGGTTTTGTAAGGTAATCAAAAGCTCCGCAATCGATCCCTTCTTTTGCCGCTTCTTTTGAACCGTGGCCGGTGAGCATAATAACCTCAAGATCAGGCTCCATTTTCTTTAATATTTTAAGGACCTCAATTCCATCCATGTCTTCCATTTTAAGATCCAGAACAGCAACGTCAAAATCTTTTTTTCTGAGTTCTTGAATTGCTTCAAGGCCGCTGAAGGTTTTCGTAACATCAAAGCCTCTTTTATTCAGTCTGTTGTAAAGAACATTTACATATCCTTTTTCATCGTCCACAATAAGAAGTCTGATTTTTTCTTTCTGCATAATTTTATTTTCAGACATAATTTTTCCTTTAAGCGTGTCTTGCGGTAATCTCCTTTATGCGCGCTTCAATAATTTTATCTTCATGGATCTGTTTTTTTTCGGCTGCCTGGGTTACTTTGGTAACAAGCTGATCAATATCGCAAGGTTTCATTAGATAATCAAAAGCTCCAAACCGCATCCCTTCAATTGCAGATTCCACAGTTGCATGGCCTGTGAGCATGACAACTTCTGTAAGGGGATATATTCTTTTAATTTCCCTTAGAGTCTCAATTCCATCCATGCCAGGCATCTTTACATCAAGGACTACAACTTCAAATTTATTGTCGTTTTTAAGCGATTTTAAAGCATCCAGGCCGCTGTGAGCAGTGTCAACGTTGAACTCTCTCTTTTTTAAGCGTTTGGTCATGGCCTCCACAAAAGGAACCTCATCATCAACTAAAAGCAATTTAATTTTTTTCATAATTATTCTCCTTAATATTATTATGTATGCTAACTATTTTTGGCAAACTCGGAACAAGTAAAATCTATGTAATTTTTTTTTGCGATCCCATTAATTTTTATAATCCGGCATCAAGGTTATCAGGCACCAAATCAGTTGCCCCCTTTTTTTGTTCAGAAATCGGCAGGTTTATAATAAATGTCGTGCCGACATTTATTGAACTTTGAACCTTAATATCCCCTCCCATTTTTTTTATTATTCCATAGCAGATGGCAAGGCCTAAACCAGTCCCCTTACCAACTGGTTTGGTTGTAAAAAAAGGATCAAAAATTCTGGCAAGATTCGCTTTTGGTATACCTGGACCGTTATCCTTAATCTCAACGATAACATTATTATTCTGAAAATAGCTGGTTATATCGATATTGCCTCCTGTTTTTTCCATGGCATCGAGAGCATTATTAAAAAAATTCAGCAGCACCTGCTGCATTTCCGACTTCGAAAGACTAAGTAAAGGCAAATCCTTGCCAAGTTTAGTATTAAAAAATACCTTTGCATATTTTGCTCTTTGCTCGGATAAACTTACAACTTCATCAATAATTTCGTTAACATGAACATCATCTATCCTTGAATCCGTTTTTCTTGCAAAGGAGAGGAGCTTGTAGGTGATCTCCTTGCAGCGTTTGCCCTGTGTTTTAATCTGCTTTAAAGACCTTCTGAATTCTCCAAGATTTTTAGTTTTCTGAAGATCTTCTTCTTCCAGCAAATCTTCCATCCATCCTGACTCTTCAACCATTATAGCCACAGGGTTATTGATTTCATGGGCTATCCCTGCTGCCAGTTCACCCACAGAAGCAAGTTTTCCGGTTTCTATCACCTGCTGGTTCAGCATTTCCTTTTCTTTATCAATACCGGCAATACGTTTAACTATTCTCCAGGATAAAAAAAACGCCATTAAAACAATACAAAAGGTGCCTATGCCAAAAATCATATGTGCTATTTTACGAACAATTTTAATGCTTGAAAAAGCATCCTCATAATCCTGCTGATACACCATCAGCCAATCGCCGCCTTTGAGTGAAGAAAGAACATATATGAGCTTTTCTCCTGAATCCTTATCTTTATTTTCAATAAGGCGCTCTCCGTTTTTTGTTTCTTTTATTTTTTTTAATAAATCCGCATAATTTTTTTTCTCTGGATTTACATCAAAAGAAGCTTTGGTCTGAAAATTCCCCTTTCTATTAATGATATATGCAAACCCTGTTTTACCTATTCTCAAATTTTCAACAAGTGAGTTAAAAGCCATAACATCTATGGTCGCCCTCAAGATCAACTCCTGTCCATTAAAAATCTTTTTTACAGTAACAATGAAATGGGGCAGGCCTCGAAGTCCCAGGAAAACGTCACTAATATAATATTTATTTTCAGCAGCATTTTTAAACCACTCTGCATCGGAATATTGTGCATCTTTTAGCTGAAAAGGACCGGCATATGCCAGTTGTGCGCCCTTGGCGTTAATAGTTCCTAAATCTACAAAAACATTATTATAAGCCTTTTGCAGTTCTAAAAGATTTTCCTGTAAAAATATTTCCTGCTTGAGTTCTTCATAACTGGAGGTCTTTGCCAGAAATTTAATATTTCCTAATCTTTCCTTTAAAAAAGTATCTATATTTTGTTTATGTTTTTGCACGAGTTCATCAAGGTGAGCCCCAACTTTTTCGTGATATGATTTTTTAAAGCGATCAAAAATAATCAGGCTGGCTAATACCATGGGAGTTATTGATACCATAATTATTGTGATCACCATTTTTCTGGCTATTATTTTATAATAAATATTTTGTTTATCTTTTTCCATTTTTATTGATCCAGAGAGATATTTTTATACATAGTTTTTTTATGCATATTAATTGATTTGTATAGTATATCTGCAATAACCTGTTTTAGATATTTTATGCTCTCTCTGCTTTTTTCTACAAAAAACAGCAAATTAGAATTATAAAATTTTTTTGAATAATCTGATTGAAGAGTATGGATAACTATGGGCAGCGGCGGAATTCTATTTTTTAATTTTTGTATTTCCGGAAATTCTTCAAAACCTGGAAGATCAGGATCTAGTATCAAAATATCGGCAAATTCATGATGATAGGCCCAGTATAAAACTTCCCGGCTGTTTTTTGCCATTCTAATAAGATATCCTTCATTTTCCAGTTCACGTTTAAGCAGCTTACGAACATTTGGATTTCTGTCTGCTATTAATATTATATGCTCTTTTTTCATGGGAATCTTAATTAAGACCTTTAAAAGTGTTCAATTCGTTTAACTCCAGGAAAAACAAAAAAGATAGCTGCTTCATATTTAATAAGAGATATCGCAAAGCATGTGCCATAAAAAAGAGGCAAACACATTTTTTTAACTATTTGTAAGTAAAGGAAATTTTTGTTATTATAATTAATCATGCGTAAAAAAAAATAAACGGTGTCGACTTTTTTTACAATATGTAAAATTTTTTTGATAGAATGCTTAGATTTTCAGACACTAAGGAACGGAGATGAAATAAGTTGAACGAAGTAGATGGGCCAAAAGACAAGCTATTTCGTTCAACTTATAAAATTTTCGTTCCTAATTAACTCTGCGATTTTTTTGTCAATATAAGGAAAAAATTTATGAGACCCGGTCTTTCGTTGCGCCATAGAATTTTTCTGCTTATAACGGCCCTTGCTATTATAAATATTTTTGGTTCCATGGTAACAATATGGTACACTTGGAGAACCCAGAAGCTTTATACTTCCATTGTAGATCGTGATGTAAATGCTTTAATCTCCACACAACACCTTGAAAATGCTCTGGTTTTACAAAAAGGGCTTACAACCTATTTTTTTCTTACAAATGCTTCCAAGTGGCTGGACCAGCTTGATGAATATAATCAAAAATTTCTTTTTTGGCTTACAAAGGCACGTACATATACTGATATTGATAAAGCTCGCTTTATTTTAAATGATATTGAATCGAACTATATAAGTTATGTTTTTGAACGTGATAAAATAATAGGTATGTACAAAGAGGGAAAAAAAGAAGAAGGGGCAAGGGAACACTGGAAGGTGAGAAAGCAGTTTATTTTAATTTACGATCTTTGCGACAAGTTTAAGAGTATTCAAAAAAAAATATAAAGGCAACCCGCAATAATTATAAAAAATCAGCACAAATAGTTACAGTAACTGCCTGGTGCGCTGTACCGGCTGTTATTATACTTATATTTCTTTTATCTTTTATTCTTTATAAACAGATATTGGAACCGATTAGAAAATTGGCTTTGAAGTTTGATATGACGAAAAGTTCAGTTCCCATGTCTGACGAAATAAACGCTCTTTCAAAACGGGTCAATTTTCTTGTAAAGGACATAAGTGATACCACTGCCAAGCTTGAAGAAAGCAGGGAGAGTTTAATACAGTCTGAAAAACTGGCTCAAGCCGGAAAATTGGCAGCAGGTATGGCCCATAGTGTCAGAAACCCGCTAACTTCTGTGAAGATGCGTCTTTTTACCCTTGAAAGAAGCTTAAATTTAAATCATACGCAAATGGACGACCTGGATGTAATATCGGAAGAAATTAGATATATTGATACTATTTTAAGAAATTTTATTGAATTTGCAAGGCCGCCAAAGATGCAGTTTCATATGATAAATCCTTCAGAGATTGTTGATATGGCGCTGGAGCTTTTAAAACACAGGCTTGAATCATACAAAACGGATGTGAGGGTTAAGGTGGACAGAGAGCTTCCGGCAATTTCGGCAGATGCTGAACAGTTAAAGGAAGTTATGGTAAATATATTGTTAAATGCATGCGAGGCAATGAGAGAAGATGGCGAAATTTTAATTGAAGAAAAAATTGTGTTTCTTGATTCTTCAGAGGATTCATTTGAAAAAGCTGTTCAAATAAGTATATGTGATAATGGTCCTGGAATTTCCAAATCTATACAGAAAAAAATTTTTCGGCCATTTTTCAGCTCCAAGGAAGAAGGCTCCGGGTTAGGGCTCAGTATTGCAAAACGGATTATAGATGAACACGGAGGTGAAATTATAGTTGAATCCGAAGAGAATAAGGGAACAACATTTATTATTCAACTCCCCTGCTGAATAGTTACAGATCTTTAAGGAATAAATTAAATGGCAAAAATTTTAATCGTAGATGATGACCCGCAACTGCGCAAGAGTTTTCAAAAAATTCTTGCAGCAGAAGGCTACACCCTTCAGGCAGCTTTCACTGGTGAGGCTGGAATCTGCTCTGTTAAACAGGACCCTCCTGATCTTGTTATTATGGATGTGCGCATGCCCGGCATGAACGGCCTTGAAGCATTTAAAGCTATGCATAAAATCGATCCAAAAATGCCTGTGATAATAATGACGGCGTTTGGGACAACTGATACTGCAATTGAGGCAACAAAAGCGGGCGCTTTTGATTATGTACTGAAGCCTTTTGACATTCCAGAGATACTCAATTTGATCGAGAAAGCACTTCAGGCCGGAAGTTTCATGCATTCAAAAGTTCAGATCAATGCTTCTCCTGAAAACACTTCAAAGGATGCGCTTGTCGGCAAAAGCCAGCCAATGCAGGAAATATATAAATCCATAGGCCGTGTGGCACCTACGGATGCAACAGTTTTAATACGTGGTGAATCAGGCACAGGCAAAGAGCTTGTTGCAAAAGCCATTTATAATCACAGTTTAAGGAATGATAAATCTTTTCTTGTTATTAACTGTGTTGCCATACCGGAAACGCTCCTTGAAAGCGAGCTTTTTGGTTATGAAAAAGGCGCATTTTCAGGAGCTGTAAACCGCAAAATCGGAAAGATTGAGCGTGCCAATGAGGGTACAATATTTCTTGATGAAATAGGAGATATGCCTTTTAATATTCAGGCTAAAATCCTACGCCTTTTGCAGGAAAAAAGTATTGAACGTTTAGGTGGGCTAAAACCTGTTACAGTCGATGTGAGAATAATTGCTGCAACAAATCGGGATCTGGAAAAAGCGGTTGTCAATGGAAGGTTCAGGGAAGATCTTTATTACAGGCTCAATGTTGTTAGCCTTAGGCTCCCTAAATTAAATGAGAGAAAAGATGATCTGCCTATTTTAACAGAATATTTTATGGAAAGATTTTCCAGAGAGATGAATATTCCTTATCCCGGCATTACTGCTAATGCAAAAGATGCTTTATTCGAATATTCATGGCCTGGTAATGTCAGGGAGCTTGCAAATACTATACAAAAAGCCCTTATCTTCAGCCAGGGCGGCCCCTTGGAAAGAAAGAATATTGTTGTCCACGCCGCCCAAGAAAAAGATGATAAAATATCTGGTAAAGAGGGCATCGATGATAATCATTTTGACAAACTTTTTCAAAAGTGGGTTAAAACAAAAATTACCCTTTCTTCCTGCGATAATCTTTTTGATTCAATAATGAATTCTCTGGCAGGCGCCATAACAAGAGAGGCTCTTGATTTTACCAGTGGGAATCGTTCCCAGGCCGCTAAACTCCTGGGTATATCACGCCCCACCCTTATTTCAAAAATTGATAAATATAAAATTAAAATAAAAACTTCTGCGTATTAGGGCTTGGTTTTATCTTGGGCAACTTAGGGCTCGCTCAAAAATAACTTTACATTTTAAGCGCCGATGCATCCCGCCTGGCTGCGTTCCGAAAGTGCAGAAATATCTTGATATTCCTGCGCTTTCGCGCCTTAAATGGCCGAAATTAAAAGCAACCCCAATTATTTTGGTTTAAATGCTAAATATGTAATCTGCGTATTATTTTTTTCTCTGTGCAGAAAATGTACAGATACCGGCATGCCGACTTTAATTGTTTCTGGTTTACCCGTATCCACCCCTTCAATGCGTGCATCGACTCGTGTTCCTTCTTCCAGCTCCACAACTCCCACACAATAAGGATTTTTTCTATCGAAGCCCTCTTCAAGCATAAAAGGGGGGCCAACTGATATGCAGGTAAAGGCTGCAAGCTTTCCATCCCCTTTCATTTCGACTAACTCCATATCGGTGTCATAACATTTTATACAAATCGGACGGGGAGGAGTATAAAGTTCCCCACATTTTTTGCACTGGGAGCCCATTAATTTGTCTTTGTTGAGATACTTCTCGTAAGAGATATCACTGATATTTTCTGTTCCCATTTATTTATTTCCTTTCAAGAATGGTAAAAGTGCAAGTGCCCCCTGTGCCTCCCAGATTATGGGCTGCCCCTATCCTCAGATTATTTTTTTTAACCTGTCTTTCCCCTGCTTCATTTCTTAATTGCTTCCAAACTTCGATGAGCTGGGATGTCCCTGTTGCGCCAACCGGGTGTCCTTTGGATTTGAGCCCCCCGGAAGTATTTATGGGCATGGGTCCGTTTAGTGCTGTAAGTCCTTCTTCTGCAGCTTTAAAGCCCTCTCCCGGCTTGAAAAACCCCAGGTCTTCAGTATGTATGATTTCTGCTATGGAAAAACAGTCATGAACCTCTGAGAACTGGATATCTTCAGGTTTAAACCCTGACATATTATAAGCTTCTTCTGCTGCATTTTTTGTTGCTTCAAAGGATGTCAAAGACGGAGCGGCATGGAATCCTCTGCCGCTCCCCTGGCCGATTCCTGCAACAGAAAGGGGTTTGTCAGTGAAATTTTTTGCTAAATCCTCTGCTACCAGAAGCATACAGCTTGCCCCGTCGCTGATGGGACAGCAGTCATAAAGATGCATCGGCCAGGCTATGGAAGGGTTAGCAATTGGATCGCTGAGAAAATCGATCTCATTTTTCCATTCAGGAATAGGCCGTCCCTTTTTCTTAAGGCTTTCAATCTTTGCGTTCATTAATTCTAAAACCGTGAAAGGAATTTGTGATTTGGGGTTAAAGGGGGCATTTTTATGACTTTTTATGGTAATATTCATAAGGTCTCTATGTGAAGCCCCATATTTTGCAAAATATGCTGTGGCTATTACGCCAAAAACGCCGGGAAAGGTAAAGCCTACTTTCCCTTCGTATGGAACAGTAGCCAGGGCCAGGCCTTCTGCTACTTCTGTTGATGATGATTTTGACATTTCTTCAACGCCACCAACAAGAACCATATCGTAAAAGCCTGATGCAATGGCAAAGACCCCCTCCCTAAATGCCAGGGCACTTGATGCACATGCCCCCTCGGTTCTGGTGGCAGGCTTTGGGGCAAGGCCTATTAAATCTGATATCATTGCGCCCCAATGGGCCTGGCGTATAAAAAAATCGTTTGAAAAATTTCCAAGATACAGTGCCTCAATTTCGTTGGGGTTAACCCCTTTGTCCACTGACGCTATTGTTTCGTTGAAAGCTTCGGCAAATAGATCTTTAGAGTCTTTATCTTTGAACATGCCGAATTTCGACATGCCTGCTCCTATTACAGCAACACCTCTTCCTAATTTTTTTCTTTTTTTTAACATTTTTTCTCCTGAAAAATAAAAAAAATATCCTGCAACCTGTATAACCTTTAAACTTATATCGATTTTAAGTAATATGAGCAATATTTTCTTATGATATATTTATCTGACAATCTAATCAGCTGTGCTGAATGCTTTTAGACTGAAGGTTGAAGGAGAAAAGTCGTCACCCCCTTCAAATTTCTGCCTTATACCTTAAACCTGTGTATTTGTAGGATTGATCAAAAATTCCCTTGTTTTTTTGAGCGAGCCCTAATGTACAGAGAATATCTGTTATTAATTATACATGTTGAGTTTTTTGGCCATGGCAAGAGCTTCATCCTTTGTTTCTATAAGTCCCAGTTCCTGGGCTTCCCTGATTTTTTTCAAAATCATACCCATGGCGGGGCCTGGACTAATGCCAAGGGGAATAATATCTTTGCCGGAGATCAGATTTTTTTGTTCAATCCTGTTTTTCCCTTTTTCGTAATATTCACCAATCAATCCTGCCAGCATTTTCAGGAGCTTTTTTTTTTTCGATTCCACAGATAATGGTCCCTGTTTACTCATTACATCGGCCATTGCAAGGATAACCAGCGGCACAACATCTTCTTTAACCTTTTTAAACCAGCGAAGACGGGTTTTTTTGCTGGTTTTATCATTCACTATTCTGGCTGGCTGCATATGTTCACCTGCCAGCATCTGGAGAAAAAAAGAGTCTCTGTTCGACATGCGGAGCCTGGAGGCAATTGCTCCCACGGTTTTTTCACCTGTTTTGTCATGGCCGTAAAAGGTAATTCTGTCTGAATTTTTGCTAAAACCTCTGGTTTCAGGCTTCCCAACATCATGGAGTAAGGCTCCGATTTTTATTAAAGGGAGTCTTGAATTGAACAAGAGGTTTTCAAATACTTTGTCTGCATGGGGCCCGAAAAATTCAGTTCTCTTTTTTATTATATTTTCACATTTTTCAAGGACGTTGATGGAATGAGACCACACATTCTGGTGGTGGTAACCGTTCTGGAGACATTCTTTCATTTTTTTGATTTCAGGAAAAATTTTCTCCAGACTCACTGTGTTGTCCATTGTTTTTACAAAATTGCTGCTATTATCGAGACTGAAAATTTTTATCAATTCGTACATAATTCTTTCAGCAGGTGAAGATGTAAGGGCTTGGGCATGGATTTTTATTTCGGCCAGGGTTTTTTTATCCATGGTGAAATTAAGTTCAGCGGCAAATCTGAATCCCCGCAGAATTCTCACAGGGTCGGATGGAAATGCCTTTTCTCCGGTAACCCTGATGATCCTCTTTTTAATATCTGAAAAACCATTTAATGGATCTATGAGTTCTTCTGTTTTTCCTCCGGGTCCGATTTTAAATGCCATGGCATTCATCGTAAAGTCACGGCGTTTGAGATCAAAACAGATCGACCCGCCCTGTATTTGGGATATATCGAGGGATAATAACCTGTTTGTTCGATCTATTATCCTGTAGCATGGCTGGTCAGCCTTTTTTTTAAAAGATACAATCCTGGCGTTTTTATCTTTTGCTATTTGAAACGCAGCTTGCTCGGGGTCAGGGGAGGCCAGATCAATATCATTTATATCCCTTGTAAGAAAGTAATCCCGTACAGAACCGCCCACCAGGTAAATTTCGGGAAAATCAGTATTTACGAGGCTTAGCCATGAGCGTAATATTTTTGTTATCTGGGATATTTTTGCCCTGGTTTCCATAATTTGTGGATTTTTACATGTTTTGAATATCCGTGCAGATATTCGCGTAAATATTGATCTGAATTTTTTCCATTATTAAAATATTCTTTAAAAAATCTTAAAAAATCGCTCCTTGAAAGAGATATGCTTTTTTTATCTATTTTATCAATATAACGGTGAAATCGAAAAAGGTTTTTTAGTTTTTTTTTAAAGCTTAGTTTTCGTTTTATGCTCGAATTATCAAAATCGATTATATATGGCAAAGGAGGGGAGTTAATATTTTTTTTGATTATAATATTTTTCAGGTGAAGATCTGCATGATATATTCCTGCGGAGTGCATTTCTCTGATGACCCCTGCCACCGATTTTATAACCTTCCTCTTCTCCTTTATCCGGGTTTTGTCTTGTTTTGTGGATAAGTTCTCAAAATAGGTTTTCAGATCTACCCCATTGGAAAGCTCCTTTGTGATTAAATCCGCCCTGTAAAAAAAAAAAGGCATTTTATCTTTTATCAGAGCCAGAATTTCATAGGTGGGGATATTTAAAGAGATTACTTTTTCCACAAAAAACAATTCTTTTAATGGCCTGGGTATTCCCCAGAAAATATCTTTGTTAAAAATACGGGTAAAGCCGCCGTGGGTGTAATGTTTTATAACCATTCTTTCATTATCTGTCTTGTCAATCAGGACAGATGGCACAGGGTCCCTTCCATTGTAGAAAATAGTCGATTTATTATTTTTTAAAAATATGGTCTGATTTTCTATCCCCATGCCCAGCAATTGTTCTTTATATGTATTGCGCAGGTATATTAGTCTGTTCCCTTTTTTAATCAGGCTAAATGATGGGGGTAATACTTTTTTTTTCACCTTGATTCCTCAAATTTTAGGACACCATGCTTAAACTATTTATTAACCATCTGTTAAATTGGCTGTTATGCATAAGGCATATCGGTTTATTGACAAGATAATAAAGGGTGGGTGTGGTCGTTCTAATTTCAGCAATAGAGTGAGCTATAATGGCCGAAGAAGGTATTAGAAGAAGGTATTAAGAAGAGAACCAGAAGTAAGTATAAGCATCACTGTGAAGGCTCTATAGGCCTTTAGATAATGGTTTTTGGTAAAGCCATTAAAAAAAGGCACCCTTTATAATTCAAAAGAATGCCTTTTTTTAACTAAAAATTAGTGGTCTAAACTACAGTGACATTAATTGCTGCGGGACCTTTTGGGCCCTGTTCAATGTCAAAGGTAACTTTGTCCCCTTCATCCAGAGACTTGAAACCGCTTGAATTGATTCCTGAGTGATGGACAAAAACATCCGGACCATCTTCTTGCTCAATAAAACCAAAACCTTTACTGTTATTAAACCATTTTACTATTCCGTTAGCCATAGTGACGTCCTCCTTTTAAGGATTAAAGATTTTCATGGTTTCAAACTTAAGGTCGCCACTTTGACAAATGGATATTCCCTTTAGAACGAAACCGGCCAGCCAGTTGACCGACCTCAATTTGCAGGGCAGTCTAACATATTAATTTAGTAATGGGAAGGTTTATTTAATTTTAAGTAAATAAAACTAGAAAATTCAGGAAGGTATGGATGGGGTAAAACCATATTTGGCGGCATATAGCAGCAAAAAGATTGCTGTTGATATTTTTTTGTGTAAAAAAACATTTGTTTTCTATGCACTAAAATAGTTTTTATTTTCCTGTTTAATTTTCCCACTGTTTAGCAACAAATTTAAATGTTGCTCGATCATGTTCTGTTCAAAAAATAATACAAATTCATTCATTGGCCACTTAAGTCTCTCTATATTGCCATAGATTATCTGATTTTTAGCCAACTCAATAGGGCTCATTGATTTTTTTTGAATCAATTTAATTATTTTATCTTCTCTTTTAGATATTATTTTAAAACACCTGTCAAGGCATATATTAATATCGTAGATAATATTATCAAAATGACTTGAAAGGCATTTCCCGATATTGATGTTTTTGATAGATTCCAATGTGTTCATGTAGTCGCTCAAATTTGAATCCAGATATCCATACCACGGGCCGAATGAATCAATACCAAGATCTGAAGCGAATAAAAGATTTTCATTTTCAGCAAAAAAACAGTAATGACCATCAGAATGACCTGGTGCGTAAATGGCTCTTAACTTAACTTTTCCCAAATCAAAAACATATCCATCATGATAACTGTTTTCATGTCCATGGGTATCTCCTTGAAAATTAATGGTATTTTTGATTATTATGTCCCACGCATTTTCCACGGATTCTCCCTTTATACCGATTTTTTTCTTAAGTTTTTCTAAGGATTGAGAGACTCCCATATCTTGCTTTGGAACAAATATTTTAGCCGAAGATAAGTTAGAAACAATGCTGTTCCCTGCAACATGATCAGGGTGAACATGACTTGTGATCAGAATATCGATTCTGTTTTTCTTTAAAAATTTTTTTATCAGCTCATTTCCAAAACCAGCATCTATGAGAACAACTATATCATCCTCAATAAGAAGAGAATTACAATGAGGAAACTTATGTTGCTCTAAAAGACTGATCTGCTTGGTTATCTGTATTTTCCTCAAAAAAGTAACCTTTTAAATAGTGTTTGAACAAAATAATTAAACCACCCGTATTTTTTTTAGTAGTGTCCGGTTAGGAAGTTACAAGAAAGAAAATACGGGAAGTTTAATTGTTTTTTCCGCTATTGCGAATAAATTTCTTGAATTTCTAAGTTTGCTCCGCCAAAATTGCGAAACTCGCTCGTGCCTCGCTCAAACAATCGCAATTTTTTGGCTACGCTGCACTAAGAAATTCTAAGAAATTTATTAAATACGCTACAAAAACGATTAAACTCCCCTCACACAAGATTCTAACCGGACACTGCTAAGTTTTTTTAAGCAAAATACAACTTTTAAAACCGGCTTATTTTTTTTAATAAAACATCTTTTAATGTGGGAGGATCATGATCTTTATATTCATAGCCCACTTTAAGAACAGGTTTTTTTATAGAAATAATACGCGAAAGATGCACAGGGGTCGCAAAAAGGACAAGATCACATTTAGTATTATTAATTGTTATTTCAAGATCCAAAAGCTGTTTTGAGCTATATCCCACAGCAGGAAGAACAGAGCCTATATGCGGGTATTTTGCATAAGTATCCCTTATTGTACCATGTGCATAGGGGCGAGGATCTACAATCTCGGCTGCATTATATTTTTCTGCTGCAATGGCTCCTGCGCCAAAGGACATTCCACCATGGGTAATTGTGGGTCCATCCTCCACCACTAAAACAGTCCTGTTTTCGATGAGTTCCGGATTATCAACGATAACAGGCGACTCAGCCAGAATAATTTGTGAATCCGGAGCATTCTTTTCAATATTTCTCCTAACCACTTCAATCTTTTCAGGAGGGGCGGAATCGACCTTATTAATAATCGCTATATCGGACATTATCATGTTTGTCTCCCCTGGATAATAAAGGAGTTCATCCCCTGCCCTGTGCGGATCAAAAAGAACTATATGTATATCCGGCTGAAAAAATGGTGTATCATTATTCCCGCCGTCCCATATTATCACGTCCGCTTCTTTTTCAGCCTGTTTCAAAATCCTGGCATAATCAACACCTGCATAAACTATAATTCCCTGATCAACCAAAGGTTCATATTCTTCCATCTCCTCAATGGTGCATTTATGTTTTTTAAAATCAGAACGAGCGGAAAAACGCTGTACAACCTGAGCCTTTAAATCACCATAGGGCATGGGATGTCTCACTACAACAACCCGTTTCCCTTTTTCCTTTAGTATTTCGCAAATTTTTCGAGAAGTCTGGGATTTTCCACAGCCGGTCCTGACCGCACATACTGCAACAACAGGTTTTTCCGATTTCAACATGGTATAAGTGGCACCTATCAGAATAAAATCGGCACCATGTGCCATTACTAAAGATGCCTTATGCATTACCGATTTATAAGAAACATCGCTGTAGGAAAATGCCACCAGGTCAACTCTTAATTTTTTAATCAGGTCAGGAAGCTCTTCTTCCGCATACACAGGAATTCCTTTTGAATACAGATCACCTGCAAGTTCCGGAGGATATATACGTCCTTCAAGATTTGGGATTTGAGCTGCAGTAAAGCAGATAACATGATAACGGGGATTATTTTTAAAATAAATATTAAAATTATGAAAATCCCGGCCTGCGGCGCCCATAATAATAACTTTTTCAACCATTATGCTGTCTCCCTAAATTAATTTTCTGAAAACCTGTGGTTTAGAGCCTGTTAAAAATTATTAACTGGCTGCAAAAATGATAGAAACGGCCCCAATTTGCTTACTTTTTTTCTTAAATGGCTCTGCTATGCGGCAAAAAAACAAGAAAATTGGCTCTTGCTTCCCCACTTTTTCGCTTAGTCATTAATTTTTAAACAGGCTCTTATGTTTTTATAATTTATAATCAGTTTTTTCCAGGCTGCGCAATCTTTATTCAGTCCAAATCAAATACAGGCAATTAATAATGACAAACACCAAAAACTCTTGCGCTATCTTGCAAAATGTGAGTATGATTACACCTTTTATATATGTAATTACAATAGGATTTAATAATTATCCTACAGATTTTTATTTGTTCAGCCAAACTCTCAAATTTGCATGGAGGAAAACAGTTATGGTTGGTATCCGTTCATATGGGGCATATATCCCCCGTTATCGCTTAAACCGCATAAAAATTTTTGAGGCCATGGGATGGCTCAATTCAGCCACCATTGGTCTGGCAAAGGGTGAAAAAGCAGTGGCAAATGCTGATGAGGATAGCATTACCATGGCTGTGGCTGCCGGAATAAACTGCATGGGAAATATTGATCGCAAAAAGTTAGACGGGGTCTATTTCGGTTCCACATCAATGCCTTTTCAGGAAAGACAAAATGCCGGTATTATCGCAACAGCCCTGGGAATGAAGGAAGATGTAAGATCCATCGATTTTTCAGGTTCCTTACGATCCGGTACATCTGCACTTCTGGCCGCCATTGATGCTGTGGGTTCAGGAGGCTCAAAAAATATGCTCGCATGCGCCGCAGACTGCCGTCTTGGAAAAATGGGAAGCCCCCAGGAAATGCTCTTTGGTGATGCAGGCGCATCTTTTATGGTGAGTGATGAAGATGTAATTGCTGAATTTAAAGGTTCATATACTCTAACCTGTGATTTTGGAGATCATGTCCGCGGAAGATATTCAAAATTCGACCGCCAGTGGGAAGACCGCTGGATCAGGGATATGGGATATGGGAAAATGATTCCCAAAGCCATTAATGGCCTTTTGGAAAAATATAAAATCAAAATAGATGATTTTTCCCAAATTGTCTATTCCTGCCATTATGGGGCTGAACGAAAAAAGATAAACAAAACACTTGGTATAGCTCCTGAAAAGGTTCAGGATATATTAATGAATGAAATAGGTGAGATGGGATCTGCCCAATCCCTTGTCATGCTGGCAAGCGCCCTTGACTCTGCCAGCCCGGGGGACAAAATACTGGTCATAAGCTATGGAAGCGGCTGCGATGCCCTTTATTTTGAAGTTACAGATAAAATAAATGACTTAAAAAATATTAAAAGGGTTGCTGATAATCTGGCTGACAAGGCTGAACTGAGCCATTATGCAAAATATCTGGCATGGAGACAGATTATCCCCATCGACACAGGGATCAGGGGTGAAGAGGAATTACCCAGCCGATGGTCTTTCATATGGAGATCAAACAGGGCAGCCTTAAGCTTTTGCGGCAGCAGATGCACTAAATGCAAAACTCCGCAGTTTCCACCTCAAAGGGTATGTGTTAAGCCTTCATGCGGAGCCATAGATGAGATGGAGGAGTATAATTTTTCCGATAAAATAGCCAGAATTGGAAGCTTTACAGGGGACAATCTTGCAGCATCCATGAATCCTCCGCAGATTTACGGCAACCTTTTCATAGAAGGGGGGGGCAAGGTAATGATGAATTTTACTGATTGCGATCTTGATTCCATTAAAGTTGGAATGCCTCTACGTTTCACTTTCCGAATCAAACATATAGATGAAAGAAGGGATATAGTCAGATATTTTTGGAAAGCTGTACCCATAAAGGAGGAGAATTAAAATGGCTACTGGAATCAAAGATAAGGTTGCGATACTCGGCATGGGCTGCTCAAAATTCGGAGAGCGCTGGGATATGAGCATCGAGGATCTGATTCTCGAGTCATTTCTGGCATGCATCAAAGACGCAGGAATAGAAAAAAAAGATGTTGATGCCTGCTGGATGGGGCTCTATTTTGATGAGATAAGCGGGGGAAAATCCGGCATCACAGTCTCTTCCACCCTTAAGCTCCCCTTTATTCCGATTACCCGTGTGGAAAATAAATGTGCAACAGGGACAGAAGCATTCAGAGGCGCATGTTATGCTGTGGCATCAGGAGCCTATGACATGTGTCTGGCCGTGGGAGTGGAAAAATTAAAGGATACAGGCTTCGGCGGACTTCCAGGCGGTGGAACAGACGGGCAGATAGATGTTTTGCTCGGCGCGGACAGAACCGCTCCAGGTGCTTTTGCCCAGCTGGCTTCGGCGTATGAGGCTGCATATAATATCCCCATGAAAAAAATTAAAGAGGCCATGGCACATATTTCATGGAAAAGCCACCAGAACGGATCTAAAAATCCCCTGGCACATTTGAGGAACACACCTTCTGTGGAAAAGATTCTCAATGCCCCCATGATCGCTTATCCATCAGGCCTGTTCGACTGCTGCGGCGTCAGTGACGGAGCTGCTGCTGCCATTGTTACAACTCCTGAAATAGCAAAAAGAATAAAAAAAGATCAGGAAATTATTTACGTAAAATCTCTTCAGATAGCATGCAGCTCAGGGGAAGAAGCAATGTACACGGACTGGGACGGAGCCAGTATTATGACAACTTCCAAAGCAGCAGAAAAAGCTTATAAGGAAGCAGGAATCACCAATCCCAGAGAAGAGATCAGTATGATGGAGGTTCATGATTGTTTCTCCATAACAGAGCTTGTTACCATGGAAGACCTTCAAATATCCCCAAGGGGGGGCGCTGTGGATGATGTATTAAACGGCTTTTTTGACCTGAACGGGGGTGGTGTACCCTGCCAAACAGACGGCGGACTCAAATGTTTCGGCCATCCCATTGGTGCATCTGGTATAAGGATGCTTTATGAGATGTATAATCAGCTTCAGGAAAGATGGCCTGAGGACAGACAGGTAAAAAATCCAAAATACGGTTTAACACACAACCTTGGGGGATTCCCCAATCGAAATGTTGTGAGCGTATCAATCATAGGGAAATAGATATAAGGATCGGAAATGAAATTACTTGAACAAAATTGTTTGTCTTTTGGTTCATCTACTGCGTTGCATCAAAGGCCGAATACATCAAGTATTCAACCTTTAATGCGCCTTGTATATGAACCAAAATCCTTCACAATTTTTGTTCAATTTATATAATTTACGATCCTAAGTCAAAAACTTAAGACCTCATTATTCTCATATTGACTACCGAATAATCGAGGTCTTAAATTTACAAAACTAAAACTTAACTATTCAGTTGCGCTGATTTAAGACACGCAACAGGTATAATCTGAATAGTTACACCAAAACTCAGTAAAGGAGCCTGCCGTGGATTATCAGACTATCACATACGAAATAAAGGAAAACGTAGGCTGGATAACATTAAACAGGCCAGAAGTACTAAATGCCCAAAACGATACTGTACGAAAAGAACTTACAGATGCAGTAAATAAGGCAAAGCTTGATGATAATGTTCGTGTTATGGTTATAACAGGAGCAGGAGATAAGGCTTTTAGTGCAGGTGCGGACATTACCATGTTTCCGTCAATGAGCTCAGCTGCTGCCATTGATATGTTCAAAGGTGAAAAAAGGGCTGTTCAGACCATACGAGAAGTTCTCAAACCTGTGGTGGCCATGGTAAACGGTCTTGCCCTTGGCGGAGGATGTGAACTGGCCATGGCTTGTGATATTATAATCGCCACGGAAGATGCCAAATTCGGGCAACCAGAAATAAATGTGGGAATAATACCAGGAGGCGGAGGCAGCCAGATATTGACACGCCTTGTGGGAGAAAAAAAAGCAAAGGAACTTATAATGACAGGGGGGGTTTTATCTGCACAAGAAGCCCTTGGGCTTGGCCTTGTGAATAAAGTTGTTCCCAGAAATGAACTTAGGCCAACAGTTGAAAAAATCGTAAACAAAATAAAAACCAAATCTCCTGTAATTTTAAAATTGGGAAAAATTGCCGTTAATAAAGCTCTAGAGACTTCATTGTCAGTGGGGCTTGAAAGCGAAAAGGAACTTTTTGCCATGTGTTTTGGAACCGAAGATCAAAAAGAAGGTGCAAACGCATTTTTGGAAAAAAGAAAACCTAATTTTACAGGAAAATAAGGCTAAAAAAAATACCTGAGATTCACGGAGAAAAGATAATGACTGCTGACAATATTAAAACAGTTGCTGTTTTAGGTGCCGGAGATATGGGGCATGGCATCGCCGAAGTTGCCCTTATTGCAGGCTATAAGGTTATTTTAAGAGATATAAAGGATGAATTTGTTCAAAAAGGAACAAAACGGATAAATGAAAGTCTTGCAAAACTGGTAAAAAAGGGGAAAGTTCCTGAAGATCATTTTAAAAAAATAAAAACAGAACTTCTTGTACCATGCGTTGATTTGGAAGATGCTGTAAAAAACGCAGATCTGGTAATCGAAGTTATCCCTGAAGTTCTCGATTTAAAAAAAGAAGTTTTCAAACAGATTGATGAGTACGCTCCTGAGCATACCATCCTTGCCTCAAATACTTCGTCCATATCGATTACAGATATTGCGTCAGCTACAAAAAGACCTGACAAAATCATGGGACTCCACTTTTTTAATCCTGTGGTGATCATGAAGCTTGTGGAGGTTATAAAGGCTAAAAAAACATCGGAAGAGACAATGAAGGCGGGTTATGATTTTTGCCTGAAAATCAACAAACTCCCTGTTCGGGTAGAAAAAGATGTTCCCGGGTTTCTGGTAAATCGTGTTAATGCGCCAACCCATGTTCTACGAGGCTGTACCATTGATCAGGGAATTGCCACCCCAGAAGAGATTGAGGCTGTAATGAGAAAAACAGGGATGCCCATGGGACCCTTTGAGCTCCTCGATTTTGTAGGTCTTGAGGTTCACAGGCATGTTTTATTATATTATGCCGAAAATCTACACCCGGAATATAAACCTTACAGATTACTTGATGAAAAAGTAAATGCTGGAAATTACGGGAAAAAAACCGGAAAAGGTTTTTTTGACTGGTCCAATGGAAGGCCTGAGATAGACCTCACAAAAGCAACAGACAAATTTGATCCTGCGGATGTTACTGCCATTCAAATCAACGAAGCACTGAAGTTGGTTGAAATGGGGGTTTGTAAAATCGATGATATAGATAAAGCCATGCTGAATGCTTCCGCTTTAAAAGAAGGACCCATGGCAGCTGCACGAAAAATAGAACCGGCAAATCTTGTAAAGCGGCTTGACTCGCTTTCAAAAAAATTCAACAAGGAAATTTTTAAACCGGTTAAAATGATAATAGAAGGAACATACAGGTAGAAAATGTTGTATTAAGGAGATTATAAGAGATGAGCGTTAAGCAGGAAAAAAAAGGTTACGAAGCAATATATAAAGAATATCAAGACAAAAGAAATAAAATATTGAATATGGGCGGCGAAAAAGCCATCAAAAAACAGCATGACAGTGGAAAGCTCACCGCAAGGGAGCGGCTGGAATATTTTTTTGATAACGGAGATTACAATGAAATAGGTCTTTTTATTGAGCATAGAACCACGGCATTCGGGCTCGATAAAAAAGAAATTCCTGCAGAAGCTGTTATTGTCGCCTTTGGTAAGGTTGATGGACGGCAGGTCATGGCTGCTGCCGAGGATTTTACCACAATGGCGGGAACTTTCGGGGAATATCATGGAAAAAAATTTTCCGAAGCCATAACAATGGCAAAGGATATGGGAATTCCCTTTGTGGGTTTAAATGATTCCGGCGGTGCAAGGCTGCAAGAAGGTATAGATACGCTTCAGAGCTATGCATGGCTCTTTAAATCCCAGATCCTCGCATCAGGGATTATTCCCCAGATTGCCCTGATCATGGGCCCTTGTCTTGGAGGCCAAGCTTATCATCCGATTATGCAGGACTTTATAATTCAATGCAAAGATACAGGTTTTATGGGGATAGCAAGTCCGGCTTTTGTAAAAACTCAGCTGGGGCAGGATATATCTTTAAAAGACCTTTGCGGAGTAGACGCCCATGGCTGCAAATCAGGCCAAACCCATCTGGTGGGTGATGATGATAAAGACGCCCTTGACAAGGCAAAAAAGCTCTTGAGCTTTTTACCAGGAAATAATAAAGAAAAACCTCCGGTCATCAAAACAGAAGATGACCCGGACCGTATATGCGAAGAACTCGATACAGTTGCTCCGGAACAGGCTTTTAGGCCCTTTGATATGCACGAGGTTATTAATAGAATAGTAGATAATGGTGATTTCCTTGAATTTTTACCAAATTTTGCAAAAAATGTAATAATCGGTTTTGGCCGTTTTAACGGCCGAAGTGCAGGTATTATTGCCAATCAGCCCAAATTTAAAGGGGGAGTGCTCGATTGTGATGTATCAGACAAGGTGGCAAGATTTATACGCTTTTGCGACCTTTTCGGTATTCCCCTTATAAATATGCATGACACACCCGGCTATTTAATCGGTCCCGAGCAGGAATGGCGCGGAATTTTAAGGCATGGCGCAAAAATGCTTTACTCATATATAGAAGCGACTGTACCCAAGGTAACCATTATTTTGAGAAAATCCTATGCAGGAGCATATACAGGAATGTGCTGCAAGGACACAGGAGCCGACCTGGTTTATGCATGGCCCCTTGCCAGAGTAAGTATTGTAGGCGGTGCCACAGCTGCAAGTATTATTTTTGCCCGGGAAATAAAAAATGCGGATGATCCTGAACAGATGAAAATCAAACGTATTAAAGAATATGAAAAAGAATTTGAAAATCCCTATGAAGCTGCAAAACGGGGATATATTGATGATGTGATCATGCCCAGGGATACAAGAAAAGTTATTAACCGCTCCCTGGATATGCTGACAAATAAAACTGTTGCAAGACCTTATAGAAAATATTCTAATATTAACTTGTAATATTTCTGAAAAAAAAGTATCTATTTGCAAATTTGATTTTCTGATTACCACTATCAATTTGTTAAATAATTTTCTTAGGGTTCGCTTAAAATGTAAAATTATTTTTGCGCGGGCCCTTAAAGCCTATGGATAGTCATATAAATAATTTCACTGCGATAGCTGGTCGTTTGCGTATTACATCTAATACGCCTTCTTCCCTCTGGCCTTGTGCCAAATTTTAGAATAGGGTTATTGCCTGACAATCTATAGATAAAAGTAAAAGGAGATAATTATGGCAGGACCTTTAACTGGTTTAAAAGTTCTTGATTTTTCAACTCTATTACCCGGGCCGTATGCCTCGATGGTTTTAGCTGATCTTGGCGCTGATGTTTTAAGAGTTTCCTCTGGGAGCAGGGTCGATCTGGCCGAACTCTTTCCCCCATTTATACCCGGCACAAAACTTTCTGCCACCACAGCCTGGCTGGGACGGGGCAAACAGACAATGACATTAAACCTGAAAGATCAGCAGGCCTTAAAAATTGTACACCAGCTTATCAAAGAGTATGATATTGTTCTTGAACAGTTCCGCCCAGGTGTAATGGAAAAATTTGGCCTTGACTATTCCGGCATGAAAAAAATCAATCCGGCCATAATCTACTGCTCCATTACAGGATACGGCCAGACCGGCCCCGTTAGCATGAACGCAGGCCATGACATTAATTACATTGCCCGCTCAGGTCTGATGGCCCATTCCGGTCATAAAGAATCGGGGCCTTCACTTACAGGAATGCAGATTGCCGATGTTGGTTCAGGTTCAAACAATGCAATAATAGGAATCCTTTCAGCTGTAATTAACAGAAATAATACAGGTAAGGGACAATATATCGATATATCAATGGCCGATGGAGTAATAGCCTTTAATGCCATAGCAGGAGCAAGTTTTCTTGCTGGAGGACCAGAGCCTGGAAGGGAAAACGGACTCATAAACGGTGGGACTCTTTATGATTTTTATGAGACTAAAGACGGAAAATATATAAGCTTTGGAGGTCTTGAACCACAATTTTTTAAAGCTTTCTGTGAAACCATAGGATGTGAAGATCTGATTTCCCAGGGTGTTGCCCCGAAGAATCTCCCCGCTGAAAAAGAAAGAGTCCGAAAGATATTAAAATCAAAAACACGGGATGAATGGACAAAAGAATTTAAAAATGTAGACGCCTGTTTTGAACCTGTATTATCCCTTGATGAGGCTGCAAAAGATCCGCATACATTAGAAAGAGAAATGATTGTGGAACTTAATGCCCCCGACGGCACCAAAATAAAACAGGTTGCCACTCCAATTACTTTTTCTGAAGCAAAGCCGGAATATAACAAGATAGGTGACCCCACAGGAACCCATACAAAAGATGTAATATTAAAACTCGGTTATTCAGAAAATGATTACGAAGAGTTCAAAAAGAATGATGTCTTTAACTAACACCGATCCATATCTCTGGAAAAACATATAGATGTTCAGACAAATAATTTCACTGCGCTATCGGCCGCCTGCGTATTATAATACGCCTTCCTCCCTCTGGCCTTATGCCAAATTTTAAAACAGGGTTATTATCTGAACATCTATGGAATAATCAAAAAGACCTTTGCAAAAGGTTGCTTTGCAAAGGTCTCTTGATAAAGAATATGTTTTAAAAATCACTCGCTGTTTTTTTCAATCTTGTCAGCAGGTTTATCCTCAGGCTCGGTTGTCGCACTTTTAAAATTTTTAATAGCTTTTCCTATGCCGGATCCTATTTCAGGCAATTTCCCTGCTCCGAATATAATCAAAACAATAACAAGAATTATTGAAAGTTCCCATATACTTATTCCACTAAACATTTAAATCCCCTTTTAAATACATATTTTTGTTAAATTTATAACAAAACAAAATAAAAGTCAAGTTTTTGAGACTCCCATTTGGGGTAAACCATGTTAACATTTCAGGCTATAATCATCACATATAACAGGCGTAACCTACAAGAGGTTAAAGCTGCGTAGAACTTCAGCAAGTTTGTAATCATTTTTTGAAAGATCTTTTAATGCATCAATCAAACGATCTATTCTGGAGCCTTCGATATTTTTGATATCAAGCTCTTGCTCAACTTTTTCTACTCTATTTGAAACTTTTTTAGTCAATGTCCTTCTATCCCATACTGAATAACCGAGAACCGCAATTATCAATCCCATTAAGGAGCCAAAGAGAGCTAAAACAAGATTAAACATCTGTTCAAAGCGCTTGTCGACTTGCTCAAAGCGTTTGTCAACCTGCTCAAAGCGTTTGTCAACTTGCTCAAAACGTTTGTCAACCTGCTCAAAACGTATTACCATAAATTCCTTTAGCGCTTTTTGTCCAGCTTTAATTTCTGCAAGGCTTTCTATAATTTCTCTGTCTGTGATTCTTGGTGCTACTTCAACGGCAAAAAGTGAATTGGGTGCAGAAAAAAGTATAAAAAAAACAACTATAATTATGCTAAACCTGTTTATCATCCCTACCCCTTTTAGGCTTTTATTTTAAATGCGCTATATCCCTTAAAATGAACTTTCTTTCACGCTGGTTTTGATGACTTTTGTTTTTGCTCATTCTCATTAAACACCTCATTTATTGCCTCAGCAATTTTTTGCCCTGAAAACGGTTTCATAATATATTTTTTTATACCTATTTTTTTTGCATGCCGCTCAGATATTATATCGCTGTACCCCGTACAAAGAATTATAGGAATATCCGGCTTGATAGACAATATTTTTTTTGCAAAATCTTCTCCTGTAATATTCGGCATGGTTATGTCGGAAATGACTAAATCAAAGTCATCCGGATTATTCTTAAAAATTTCCAGAGCCTCCATACTGTCTTCAACCCCCACAACCTGATAACCAAAATTTTCTATTATCTTTTTTCCCATATCAACAATATCTTTTTCGTCATCCACAAATAGGATTTGTCCATGACCTTCAGTGATTAATGAAGGTGATTTAACTTCTTCTATTTCCTTATTTTCGATGATCGGAAAAAAGAAATCAAATTTTGTCCCTTTCCCTGGTTTACTCTGCACAGACATTGCCCCTTTATGTCTTTTTACTATCCCGTGAACCATGGAAAGCCCCATTCCTGTCCCCTCCCCAGGCTCTTTTGTTGTAAAAAATGGATCAAAGATTCTGTCCATTATTTCAGGAGTCATACCTATTCCGGTGTCAGACACAGTAACTTTCTGATAAGATCCCGGGGAAAGGTCACGGTGTCCGGATGCTGTTTTGGAATCTATTTCTACATCTTCAACATCTATTTTTACACTGCCGATATCTTTTCCAATGGCATGAGCTGCATTGGCACAAAGATTCATGATAAGACTATGGATTTGGATGGGATCTGCCAGAATCCATGCAAGATCCGGTTTTATATTTTGACGCATTTCAATGGTTGAAGGGAGTGAAGAGCGAAGCATTTTAAGAGCTTCTGCTACAATGGCAGGTAACTGTATGGGCTTAAGCCTCCCTTTATCTTTCCTGCTAAATACAAGAATTTGATTCACAAGATCAGCTGCCCTGTTGCTCGCCGTTAAAACCTGTTTAAGATTTCTATGGACTGAGTCTGAATCAGAAACATCGAACAGGGCTAATTCTGTATACCCCATAATAATTCCGAGCATGTTGTTAAAATCATGAGCTATACCTCCGGCAAGGGTGCCGATGGCTTCCAGTTTTTGAGAATGCCTTAACTGATCTTCCAGTTGTTTTTTTTCAGAATTTTTTCTATCTAAGGATTCATATAAATCATTAAAGGCATTTGCCAATTTCCCGATTTCATCGTTCCCTTCCACGCGGAGTTTTTCTATTATTCCTTTTGAGCCAAGGGCTTTAACACCTTCGGTTAATCTGTAAAGAGGTTTTGTTATCGAGATTATGACAAAATATATTATTAAAGCACCGGCAATTAAAAAAATAATTCCCATCACTATGCTTTTTATAAAAAGGAATATGAGTGCGCGATCAAGCATATTCTTTCCAATTGTGACCTTTACAAAACCAATAACCTTATCTTTTTGCGGCACAAATTTTTCTTTAAAAAACAGGGCCTCCCCATGGGGAACTGATGAACCTGAAAGCACCTTGGCCCAAAAATCGATTTTTTTCTTACGTTCAATAGAAAGAGGGAGCTTAAAGACTCTAAGTTTTTCAAGCATCTCAGAAGTTAAAGAGCCGCCAGTAATAACGTCCTTCTCTTTTACCACATTTTCAAACCTTTCCATTTGTATTAAAAGGTCACCCTTTTGATTGAATATGCTGATATTTGTAACGTCATTCTGTTGAAAAATTCCACTAACAGGCTCCATTAAAAGTTTCTTGTTTTCCGAGAAAACACCTATTTTTGAATTATATGCAAGAATACTTGAAAGAATTATTCCGCTATTTTTCAAATATTCTTCCATGGTCTTGCGCTGATGCTGAAAAAAAAAAGCTGTGAAACCTGAAGATACCAGGAATATAATCCCTATAAAAGCAATAAACACCTTTGCTCCAAAACTTTCACTAATTCTTTTAAACATATTAAGATCCATGTAACCAGGTATTCAACGCCATCAATTCAATCAAAAGTTTATATGTTTTTTCGGGCTTTGTTTTATCTTGAGCCACTCAGCACTCATATCCAAAAATGGCCGAAATCAAAACCAATCCCAATTTTTTACATAAATAATTTCGCAGGGTTATTCGAATATATCTATAGTAATTTTATTGTTTGACCAAAATTTTGTTTAAACTTTTCAATAAAATTTTCATCAATTGAAAACCCCATTTTTTCAGCTATTTTTTTATTTATATATATTTTTTTACCCTTGGCATCCATTGATTTTATACTTTCCACATCTGTACCTGAAAATATTTGTTCGGCAATCTCACCTGCCTGGCGCCCCATGTCAAAAGCATCAATCACTATGGAAATAAGGGCCCCCCAGTCAAGATAATTAGTTGAAAAAGTTAAAACCGGTATTTGGTTTTCCATGGAAAATAAAAAAAGAAATTCAATTGTTTCCGGGGTAAAGACAGTTACATCCGGGAACATCCAAAAAAAATCAATTTTCTCTTTCATTTTGATCATGGCCGGTGTAACCTCTTTTGAGGTATTAATATTTTCTGCAATAATCTTTATCCGGGAAGTTTGGGAAGCTTTTAACGCTCTTTTGACAAAAGAACCTGTTTTTTCATCATCATAGAGAATACCTATCTGTTGAATAGCAGGGAATATACCTTCAATCACCCTCAGCTGCCATTCCTGGGAAATATTCATACTCACACCGGTGATATTCTTTTTGCTGCATGATACTATAGAGCACGGATTTAATATCATAAGATAAACTATGGGAATGGTATTGATATGCTTTATCCTTGAAAGTGCTTTAGTTCCCACAGAAAGAATAAGGTCAGGATTAATTTTATTGATTTTTTCTTCAACGACTTCACCCTGAAGTTCTGATATTATAAGCCTTTGGGTCTTTTGACCCACAGCACTTTCAAATCCGTTAATCGCTTCTTCGTATGGCCTCAAAGAACAGCTTTGAACAACTATAATTTTTTGTTCAAAGGCCGGTACATCTTGACAGAAAAACAAAATCGATAAAATACTAATTGAAATATTTCTCAAATTATTTTGCCTTTATTTACTGCCATTGCAAATGGATAAAAAATTTACAAGAATAAAAAAATGTTGCAGAAAAAAGTTAGGGTTGCTAATAAAAATATTGTACCATATTATCCTAAAATATCAATCAAATATGTACGTTTTAATCATATGCATAAATTTCTCCTCCGATTAATTATTTTTTTATTTTGTTTTTTACTGCTTATAACAGACACAGCAGGCGCTCAGCCTGAAATGTTCAGCGAAGAGATGCATCTCCTTGAGATGTACTACAAAAAAAAAGATCTCATCATATCTGCCACAAGGCATCCCAAACCTGTCTCTCAGATTGCCGAAAACATGACTGTTATCACAGCCAAAGACCTGGAAAAAATAAATGCCCATACAATAACTGAAGCATTAAACAGGGTGCCTGGTATTTTTTTAGGCGGTTATAATCAGGATTTCGGAGCTCCATCAATGGTAACCATTCAGGGATCGGAAGCTACACATGTAAGGGTGTTGTTGGACGGAGTTACCTGGAATTATTTGGGAGGTGGAAATGCTGAAATTAATTCTATCCCTGTGGGTATTGTAAAACAGATAGAAATCATTAAAGGGCCTGCTTCATCAGCCTGGGGGACCGCCCTGGGAGGCGTAATAAATATCATAACAAAACCTGCAGGAAACACAGACAAATCCTCTGGAGAGGTAAAAGCTTCCTATGGTGAAAACAACACCCGGGATTATTCTGCCCAAATATCCTGCACGGCGGGCCCTCTGGGGTGTTATTTTTTTGGCGGGCGTCAAAAATCTGACGGTTTTGAGAATAATAGAGGATTCAAAAACAACAGTTTTTTTTCAAAACTGAATCTGCATATTTCAAAAAATACAAATATCAGCCTGAGTCTGGGATATAATGAGCCCGAAACAGGTTTTGGTGAATTCGCAGACTCACTATTTGCTTCCCATGGTGCCGGGAAAACAGTTTTTTTAAATACTATTTTACATACAGATATTACAGGCAATCTGCATGGCAAAGTAAGCTTCCATCATTTCGAACAAAGATATGTTCAAAAAGTAGAAGGGATTAATTACCTCCATTATTTCGAAAAAAACAGATTCGATGAAAAAACAGACGGTTTTACCACAAGTCTTGTTTGGTCTGCTGACATCCATACCGCAGTTTTTGGTTTTGACTTTGATGAGGGAAAGCTTAATCAAAAAAATTATCGCGAAACAGAAGAAAATGTTAACAGACTGAAGAGTAAACCTGATGTTGAAAAATGGGCGGCGTATGCCAATGACACCATAGTAATAGACGGTTTATCAATTACTCCAGGTATCAGGTACGACCATAACAGCGAAACCGATTCCTTTTTAAGCCCCAGTATTGGTGTTGTATATATGCTCGGAAAAAATTCGATCTTAAGAGGATCCATTGCCAGAGCTTTTGCCGCACCTCCATTATCCTGGACATCAGGAAAATCATTCGGTCTTGCTTCCAATTCTTCCCTTGATCCTGAAGAAATCTGGTCGTATCAGGCAGGCATGGAATCTGCCGCAATCAGATATTTTTGGATAAAAGGGACCTTTTTTTATCACGATTTAAGGGAAACCCTTGAGCTGAAACCTGCGGGGTCAACAGACAATTTAAACCATTTTGTTAATAATGAAAAAATCAGGAGAAAGGGATTTGAAATAGAACTTGAAACAATACCTTTTTATAAATTCTCCCTTATGGCAGGATACGCCTATGTCCGTCAAGGTGGTTCAAGTTACAAATATACGTATAATGCAGGGCTGGAATATAATAACAAAAAATCATTTTATGCTAAGCTCCATGGACACTATATGTGGTGGAGCCGTGAATTCACAGACGGATCAGACAGTGATGATTTTATATGGGATATTAATCTAAATAAAAAAATAACCCAGAAGCAAGGGACCGTTTTTACACTCTTTTTAACAGGGCATAACATATTTAATGGTTCCCAGTATTACGCAAAAAATTATAAAAACCCCGGAAGATGGATTGAAGCAGGCTTAAAATTCATGTTTTAAGAACCTAGGATCGGAGATTAAATAAATTGGGCCAAAATTCTGCGCTATTTCTGCTCAACTTATTTCATCTCCGTTCCTTAGCCAAAAGTATAGGCATTTTACCCAAATCGGCATAAAACATGCCTATCATCCCAATAAAATAAATATGCTATGAATTTATTCGTAGATTAGATCTATTTAATATTTAATCATTTTTATTTAAAGGGGGAAAAATGGAAAAGGAAAAAAACAGAAAAAAAAATATTACGATTCTGCGTTCCGGCGTTAAAAACGAATGTCGTTCCTGCTGCTTTGGCCAGTATGCGCCATTTCTCTCATTTATTCCTCAGCAAAAGAAACCGGCAAACTAATCAAGAATAGAGCAGTCACAGCTCTTTTCTTCTCCTTTTGTCCCTGGCCCTCATTTTTCCCTTTTGAAAAAGGAGATGGGGGTCATCCTTAAAAGCATATCCTGTTGCAACCCAAGTCATCCCGCAACTCCAAGGTTTAAAAACATGCAGCTCTCCCACTATGTTAAAATTTATCCTGCGAATAATAATCCCGATGATATCATTCTCTTTTCCACAAAAAGAGCATCTTCAGTTCGCCTTTCCAAAAAAACTTTTCAGGCCGTTAAAAAAAACAAGGCTTCTCCATCAGACATGGAGGTACTCGAGGATTTGGAAATGGTCGTACCTGATTCTAAAAAAGAGATAAAATCTGTTTTAGACAGCATTAATGCCCAAAATAATCACGATTCTGTTT
>Ga0190313_1000261_pt1 | contig 33337 bp, 30 predicted proteins | sample 4870071011_MG_FD_169989 | JGI IMG/M metagenome (GOLD analysis project Ga0190313, IMG submission 169989) | Hydrothermal vent sediment bacterial communities from Southern Trench, Guaymas Basin, Mexico - 4870-07-10-11_MG | ecosystem: Environmental > Aquatic > Marine > Hydrothermal vents > Sediment ... | reverse complement strand
TTAAGCAACGTCAGTAAGGAGTAGTACGATGGCACATAAAAAACACCTCCACATCTGCCATCGCTACAACCCAAAATCGGACAATCTATGTGCTACAAAAACCGGACAATTAATGTGTTGCTAACATCACTGAAAGTTTTGCTTGACAGGATGACATGTCGTTCTATAATGCGACGTCACGTTCGTAGCTTGAAGGTGAGGTTCTATGGAATTTTTCTGTAGTAGGGGAACACAAGGTGTCGGTGAAGAAATTGTCAAGGCGAGAAAGGGAAAGGTTCAGGCAACGGCAAGAATTACTGAGCGCGGCGCTGGAGCTTTTTTCGGAAAAGGGCTATCACAACGTCTCGATGCATGAAATTGCCCAAAAAGCCGAGTTTGCCGTTGGAACGCTTTACAAGTTCTTTCGCAATAAAGAAGATTTATACAAGGCTCTTATAAGGGAAAAAGCCGATAGGTTTCATCAAGCCCTCACGAATGCCCTGGATCAGGGAGGCAATGTGATTGAAAAACTCAGGAACTACGTAAAGACAAAGAGGGCTGTGTTTATAGAAAGCGCACCTGTTGTTCGGCTTTACTTTGCCGAAACCCAGGGGGCAAGTTTCAATGTAAAAGCAGGGCTTGATAGTGAACTCCGCGAAAGATATGAGCGGTTTCTTTATAGACTTGCTTCGGTTTTCGAAAGGGGAATAGAAGAGAAAGTTTTTCGAAAAATCGCAGAGCCATACCAGCTGGCCGTTGCTTTGGACAGCATTTGTAACGCATTTCTTTGCCTGTGGCTTGATGATCCGGAGCGCCATCCATTCCCTGAAAACCCAGATGTAATCCTGAACATAATTTTTAGCGGGTTGATAAAATGAGTATGGGCAGTTGTGAACCTTTCTAGGAGCGGAGCGATGGCAATTCTGAGCAGGAAAGTAATTTTGTGCATGTTGTTAATGAGTCTTTTAATGATGGGCTGTGAGCGAGGAAGTTCAAAGGCGCCGTCGCATCAAGCGAGAATTCCGGAAGTATCGGTTGTTACAGTAAAGCCTCAGGACGTGGAGTTGACGACTATCCTCCCAGGTCGCACATCGGCGTTTCGTATAGCAGAGATTCGTCCTCAGGTTAGTGGCCTTTTAATGAAACGCTATTTCAAGGAAGGCTCGGACGTAAAGGCCGGCGATCTGCTGTACTTGATTGATCCTGCTCCCTTTGAAGCGGCACTGGAAAATGCAAAGGCGGCCCTTGCTAAAGCCGAAGCAAATCTCCCGGCAATACAATTGAGGGTCAAGCGATATAGGGAGTTGCTTAAAACTAAGGCGGTGAGTAAACAGAACTATGATGATGCCGTGGCTGCCCTGGGGCAGGCTAAAGCTGAAATAAAGTACTGGAAAGCTCAGGTAAGAACAGCAAAAATCAACCTTGGATATACCCGGATAACCGCGCCTATATCTGGCCGCATCGGGCCATCCTACGTTACGGAAGGAGCCATAGTTACAGCTTATCAGCCAACTCCGCTTGCAACCATTCATCAGCTCGATCCCATCTACGTGGATGTACCCCAGTCCACTGCTCAACTTCTGCGTCTTAAAAAACGTCTCCAAAAGGGAGTGCTCAGTCAGGGAAAAGATTATGCCAGAGTCAAGTTGATCCTCGAAGATGGAACAGTATATCCCCACGAAGGCACGTTTCAGTTTCAGGACGTGTCTGTAGATCCAACCACCGGATCCGTAACCCTCAGAATTATTTTCCCGAATCCAGAAAAGACGCTTTTACCGAAGATGTTTGTTCGTGCAGTAATAAAGGAAGGAATCAGGAAAGATGCTATTCTCATTCCTCAGGAAAGCGTCCTTAGAACGCCTAAAGGTGAGCCGTATGTTTTGGTTGTAGATGCAAGTGACAGAGTGAAAGTTAGAATGATTCAGATTGATCGGGATGTAGGAGACAAGTGGCTTGTGGACTCAGGGCTTTCCCCCGGTGACAGAATTATAGTGCGAGGTATTCAGTTTGTACGGCCCGGTATGCAGGTGAAGATCGTGCCTCTTGGGAAAAACTTCAAGGCTTCGAGAGCCCGGGGTAAGCAAGGATCCGTAAAGGACACCGATGGAGGTGGAGGTAAATAATGCTGTCGAAATTCTTTCTGGATCGTCCTGTTTTCGCTTGGGTCATCGCAATTTCCCTGATGAGTGCGGGTTTGCTGGCTATCCATTTTCTGCCGGTGTCCCAGTACCCAGACCTAGCGCCCCCTGTAATTGCAGTTGAAGCCTTTTACCCAGGGGCATCAGCCGAAACCGTGGAAAACACCGTAACCCAGATAATCGAGCAGAAAATGACAGGTCTGGATAAACTGTGGTACATTTCTTCATACAGCAGCTCTTCCGGCGCCAGTCGCATTGAGCTAACCTTTGCTCCGGGAACGGATCCGGATCTGGCGTGGTCAAAAGTCCAGAATAAGCTCCAGCTTGCCATGGCAAGCTTGCCCGACGTAGTGCAGCGCCAAGGTGTAAAGGTGAGCAAATCGACCAGAAATTACATGCTCATTGTAGGGATAATATCCGAAGACGGCAGCATGGACGGAAATGATCTCAGGGATTATGCCAAGTCTAACCTAGAAAAGGTGCTTGCCAGAATTCCCGGTGTAGGTGAGGTGGAGGTCTTCGGAACCGAATACGCTATGCGTATTTGGATTGATCCTGACAAGTTGACTAATTACTCACTAACTATCGATGACGTGATAAAGGCGATCCGTGCCTACAACGTAGAGGTTTCAGCCGGACAGTTCGGGGGTGCTCCCGCCGTAAAGGGTCAGCGCCTGAATACCGCCGTAATAGTTCAGCATTATCTTAAAACCCCTGAAGAATTTGGTGCTATCCCTGTTCGTATCAATCCCGATGGATCAATTGTCAGGATTAGGGATATTGCCCGGGTGGAGCTGGGAACCGAACGCTACGACATTGTATCTCATTACAATGGTAAACCATCTGCCTTTCTTGCTATCCGTAAAGAACCCGGAGCAAATTCTCTCAAGACGGCGGAAAACATCAAAAAGAAACTTGAGGAAATGAGCCGTTTCTTTCCACGAGGTATGAAGGTAGTCTATCCGTACGACACAACCCCCTTTACCCGTGTTGCCATTCATGAAGTAGTTAAAACCCTATATGAAGCAATTATACTAGTTTTCTTCGTAATGTGGGTTTTTCTCGGAAATATTCGCGCTACATTGGTTCCCACAATTGCAGTACCTGTGGTGGTTCTTGGAACCTTTGCTGTTATCTGGGTTCTCGGTTTCTCCATAAACATGTTAACCATGTTTGCCATGGTGTTGGCGATTGGTCTTCTAGTCGACGACGCAATAGTTGTGGTTGAAAACGTTGACCGCCTCATGACGGAAGAAGGGCTGTCACCCAGGGAAGCGGCGGCCAAGTCCATGGATCAGATTACAAGTGCTCTTGTGGGCATCGGGTTGGTTCTTTCGGCTGTTTTCGGTCCCATGGCATTCTTTCCAGGATCCACCGGGATTATCTACCGTCAGTTTTCGGTTACCATAGCCTCTGCCATGCTCCTGTCTGTTTTGGTTGCGCTTGTTCTCAGCCCTGTTCTCTGTGCCTCGTTTCTCAAACCCCTTCCGCCAGGGCACAAGCCCTCAGATAATGCAATATTTTTCCTGAGGCCTCTCCTACGCTGGTTTGACCGAGCAATTGATTGGTCTAGAAGTGTTTATGTTCGGCTAGTCAGACACGTACTTGGCAAAAGGTTCAGGTACATATTCGTTTATTTTGTATTAGTGGGTGTAGCGGGATATTTGTTTTTGCGTTTGCCAACGTCCTATCTTCCAGATGAGGATCAGGGGATTCTGCTGGTTCAGGCAACCCTACCATCGGGTTCCCCACTAGAGCAAACTGAAAGGGTCATGAAACAGGTGGAACAATATTTTCTGACCAAAGAAAAAGATGCTGTGGAGTCCTTTGCTTATGCGGCAGGAATTTCTTTTGCGGGTCAGGCGCAGAACGTGGCGCTAGGGTTTGTCAAACTTAAAGATTGGGAACTACGTGATCGACCTGATCTGAGGGTGTGGGCAGTGGCCGGGAGAGCCATGAGGGTATTTTCACAGATCAAAGAGGCTATGCTGTTTGCGTTTCCACCGCCGGCCATCATTGAGCTTGGCAATGCCACCGGATTTGACTTTGAACTTCTTGACTTCGGTGGGGTGGGCCATGAAAAGCTTATGCAGTGTCGAAATCAGCTTCTCATGATGGCTGCACAGGATCCCAGGGTTACCAGGGTCAGGCCTAACGGTATGGATGATGTTTCACAGTATTACGTTGACGTTGATTGGGAAAAAGCAGGCTCCATGGGCGTGCCTATTACATCCATTCACAATGCAATTTCTGCCCTTTTTGGTGGTGCATACGTGAACGACTTCGTTCGAGGTGGCAGGGTTAAGAAGGTATACGTGCAGGCCGACGCTCCGTACCGCATGCTTCCAAGGGACCTGGAACGTATCTATGTTCGCAACGTCTCTGACAAGATGGTTCCCTTCCTCTCCTTTGCATCGGGACACTGGGGATATGGTGCGGCAAAGCTTGAGAGATATAATGGATTTCCATCAATAAACATATGGGGTGAACCGGCTCCGGGGCATAGTTCCGGCGAGGCCATGAAGGTTATGGAGGAGCTGGCTTCAAAGCTTCCGAAAGGAATTGCCTATGACTGGACCGGCCTTTCTTACCAGGAACGAATGGCGACAGCTCAGGCACCTCTTCTGTATGCGTTTTCCATCTTCGTTATATTTTTGTGCCTGGCAGCTCTTTACGAAAGCTGGTCTGTACCGCTGGCAAATTTGCTAATGCTTCCTCTCGGTGTATTTGGAGCCACGGTGGCTACCTGGTCTCGAGGGCTCTACAACGACGTTTACTACCAGATCGGGGTTTTAACCACCCTGGGCCTTTCTACGAAGAATGCAATCCTGATTATTCAGTTCATAAAGGAACGGCTGGCTCATGGAGAAAACCTGATAGATGCAACGCTTGGGGCGGCACGTATCAGGCTCAGGCCGGTTTTGATGACCTCTTTTGCTTTCTTCTTCGGCGTTCTCCCGCTGGCCATTTCTACAGGAGCAGGCTCCGGGGCAATGAACGCAATCGGCACTGCCGTTTGTGGAGGTATGATTTCAGCAACCTTCATTACCCTTTACTACACACCGTTGTTCTTTGTTCTTGTGTACAGCCTAACAAGGGGTAGATGAATCCTGGCGAGGAGCGACAGGAGGTGTGTTAGATGGCAGCAAGAGCTGTGTTGGTTTTTTCCGTTGTTCTTTGGCTTGCCGGTTGCACGATGATACCGAAATATCACAGACCGGACATGCCGGTTCCGAATAAGTGGCCTGGGGGAGAGGCGTACCAGGGTGTGAAGGTTGGAGAAAAGGTCAACGGCCAATTGAAATGGAGGGAATTTTTTACCGATGAGAGGTTGCGAAAAATTATTGAGATTGCGTTGATCAATAACCGGGATCTACGGCTTGCCGCTCTGAATGTGGAAAGGGCTCGAGCCATGTATGGTGTTCAACGGGCTGAGCTCTTCCCGGCAGTGGATGCCATTGGTAGTGTTAACATCGAGCGCGTGCCAGGGGATCTTTCGTCAAGTGGGGAAAGTGTAACGCAAGAGCAGTACAGCCTTGGTGTAGGCATCACCTCCTGGGAAATCGATTTTTTTGGTCGCATTCGCAGCCTGGAGAAAAAGGCCCTGGAGGAGTATTTGGCGACAGACGAAGCCCGCCGTAGTGCCCAGATTTCGCTTATCTCCGAGGTTGCGAGGGCTTACTTCACACTGGCTGCGGACAGGGAGAATCTTAGACTCGCTCAAAATACCCTGAAAACACAGCGGGAAATTTATGAACTTATACGCCAGCAGTATAAAGTTGGTCTTGCCACCGAATTGGATTTACGCAGGGTTCAGACCCAGGTGGACCGGGCTCGTGTTGACGTTGCTCGCTACACACAACTTGTAGCACAGGATAAAAATGCCCTAAACCTTCTTGCGGGCACCACGGTGCCGGAAGACCTGCTGCCACCCGATCTCACGAGTGTGATTCCACCGAAAGAGGTTTCGCCTGGTTTGCCTTCGGACGTGCTGCTAAGTCGGCCTGACATTATGGCTGCGGAGCACAGGCTAAAAGCAGCCTATGCTTACATCGGTGCTGCTAGAGCTGCCTTTTTCCCGAGAATTTCTCTTACGACTACTGTAGGAACGGCAAGCGATGAACTTCTCGGGCTCTTCGGGTCTGGTTCTGGCACCTGGAACTTTCTACCCCAATTTGTTATGCCGATCTTCGATGCCCGTGTGTGGGCAGCCCATCGAGTCAGCAAGGTAGAACGAAAGATTGCCCTTGCGCAGTATGAAAAAGCTATTCAAACGGCTTTCAGGGAAGTAGCCGATGCTCTTGCTGTAAAAGGCACTGTGGATAAGCAAATCTCAGCTCAGGAATCTTTGGTCACAGCTACAAAGAAAACCTATGATCTTTCACTGGAACGCTACAAAAGGGGGATTGACGACTATTTGGGAGTCCTGGACGCTCAACGTTCCCTTTACGCATCGCAGCAGGGATTGATTTCGCTCCGTCTGGCAAAAATTGCCAATCAGGTCAGACTTTACGCCGTGCTGGGCGGAGGGGTTGAATGAAAGGATCTCTACTTGTGGCCAGGGGATTGCGGTTTTTTCGAACGGCCCTCAAAATTACTTGACACCCAGAGACTTTTTGGATAAGTGATTTGTGCCTTTTGGAAATCCTGCTTATCAGTCAGGGATTCCAAGGGCGGATAGCTCAGATGGGAGAGCATCGGCCTTACAAGCCGGGGGTCACAGGTTCGAGTCCTGTTCCGCCCACCAGGGTTATGCGGGGTCGTAGTTAAGCCAGGTTATAACGCCGGCCTGTCACGCCGGAGGCCGCCGGTTCAAATCCGGTCGACCCCGCCATTTTGGCTCTAGGTCAGTCTGTTTTTATTATTTGTTCATAAAGTTCCATATATTTCAGAGCAGAGCGAGACCAGGAGAAATCCTGTTCCATACCGCGTATTTGAATTTTCTGCCATTTTTCCGGTTGTGCATAGACGTCGAAGGCATTTCTTATAGCTTCCCAGAAATTATCTACGTCATATTTATAAAACTTAAAACCCGTTCCTTTGTCCGGATATTCAACGGCGTCCACTACCGTATCGTCCAAACCTCCAGTGGCATAGACAACCGGGACAGTACCGTAGCGCAAGCTGTACATCTGGTTCAATCCGCAGGGCTCAAACCTGGACGGCATCAAAAAAATATCCGCACCGGCTTCTATCCTGTGCGCTAGACTTTCGTCAAACTCAAAAACGGCGGCGCAACGATCCGGATACTTTTGCTGTAGAGAGCGAAATAGCTTCATGATTTCGGGAATGCCGGTGCCAAGAACGACAAGACCAGCGCCATGATCGAAAATGGTGGGTGCAACAGCATGTACTAGGTCATAGCCCTTCTGATAGGTCATGCGGCCTATGATTGCGCACAGCGGATGATCCAGCAGGTCCGATGTCAGGTTGAGTTCTTTCAGGAGATGCTTTTTGCATAGTTTTTTTCCTGACAGATTTATCAAATCGAAGGGAGCCACAGTAAATGGATCGTTGGCGGGATCCCATGTGTCGTAATCTATGCCGTTTAGGATGCCAAGAAGCCTGTCTGAACGATTACGCAACACACCGTCCAGACCATGGCCGTATTCTGGGGTTTGAATTTGCTTGGCATAAGAGGGACTTACTGTGGTTATAAATTCACTGCATACTATTCCTGCCTTTAGAAAGTTACACTGTCCCCAGTATTCCATACCTTCCATGTTGAAAAAATGGTCGGGCAGGTGAGTAATCCCGTAGTAGCTTCCCGGGAATATGCCTTGAAAGGCAAGATTGTGAATGGTCAGCAAGCACCTGGCCGTGGAGAATTCGTCAGTATTTCGCCAGTGGTATTGAAGATATGGAGCTACCAGTGACGCTTGCCAGTCATGAATGTGGAATATGTTCGGCCTCCAATCTATGTGAAGGCATAGAGAAAAAACAGCCCTGCAAAAAAAGATGAAGCGTTCGGCATTATCTTCGTAATCTCCACGTTCGGGATCGGGGTTTCCGTAAAGAAAGCTTCGATCAAAGAATTCATCCTTTTCGATCAAGTAAACTTCAACACCGTCTCCTGTGGTTGTTTTCCACAAGTAACCAGTATAATGATGTATTCCGACAGGTACGAAAATCTTATGCGGAAGAGCTTCAAGCTTCAGTTGCAAACTCTTGGTTTGCCTGTACATGGGTAGAACGACCCTGACATCACAACCTAGCTTTCTAAGGTGTTTGGAAAGAGCTCCGACTACATCGGCTAGGCCGCCTGTTTTTGCAAAGGGAGCTACTTCTGACGCGCACATCAAAACCTTTAAGTTACCCGACATCGCCATACAATCTCTCCTGAAAGTGTTGTTCTTCAAGCGTTGATGAATTATCAAATATGCGAGCCTGCTTACGCCAGGAGTACTGCGATTATTCCTGTCAGGAATATCCCGTCAAATGTTCCCGCACCACCTATGGATACCACGGGAGCCCTGAGATCCCCAAGTTTTTTCAGGTTCATAAGATCTGCCCCGATCAATGTGCCCATGGTGCCACTGATGTATGCCGTTGGAGGAGCCCAGCCAGGGGTTATCAATAGTGCGGTCAGGGCTGCCACAAGGGGAGGGACCAGCATAGGAGTCGCAATACCCACGCCAGGTATCGGGCGAGCCAGCTTATTGACCACCATGGTGACTATTGCCACTGCAATCAACACTCTGATGGGCATAGGAGATTGCAGAAAGAAGTAAATTGACAACAGGGTTGGAATAACTGCGCCTCCAACATTTACGGCAACGACCGTTTCACGTTCGTGTACCATACGTGGGGGCCGATAGCGAATACCAAAGAAAGAAATTATTCCTACTGCGGGAATCTCCTCGGTCATCTTTATTCGACGTACCGGTATATTAATCATACTTCCAAGCATGGACATTAGAAGAAGGAGAAAAAGCAAGCCAGGGGGTATCCCCAGCTTTGCAAAAGCTATGGTAATGATACCCCACTTGATGAATATAAAGAGCAAAAAAAGAAGGAATAAAAAAAGAAAGAAAAAAAGCAGCAAAAAAGGAGGGAAGAAAAGCATTTTGTTCTCTTTTTGGTTATAGGTTTTACATTAATGAGCTATATATTGCATCTACTTGACCTTCAAATTGCTTAAAGTTTTCACGAAACAGCTGCGTGAGTTTTAAAACCTGTTGCTCATACGCACTTTGATCCTTCCATGTTCTGTGGGGCGTAAGTAGTTCGGGAGGAACCTCTGGGCAATACTCAGGAACAAGCAGCCCGAAGTAGGGCTCCTTCCGGAAGGGCTGATTGTCTAATTTGCCGTTCAGCGCTGCTTTTACCATACTTCTTGTATACCCTATGGGGATTCGTTCTCCCACGCCGTAAGGCCCCCGTATCCAGCCAGTGTTGATCAGCCAGCAGTTGGGCTTGTACTTTTCAATGCGCTCTTTAAGTTGATTAGCGTATCTGATCGGCGAGAGAATCATGAAAGGGGCTCCGAAGCAAGTGCTGAAAGTAGCAACCGGTTCCACTATGCCAGCTTCAGTGCCTGCGACCTTAGCGGTGTAGCCAGACAGAAAGTGGTACACTGCCTGTTCGATAGAGAGCTTTGCGATTGGCGGGAGCACACCGAAGGCGTCGCAGGTTAGCATAACAATATCCGTAGGATGCGGTGCCATTCCGTCCAAAAGGGCATTATCAATGTAGTGAATTGGGTAAGCGGCGCGGGTGTTTTCGGTGATTGATGCGTCATCTAGGTCGAGCATGCGCGTTTCGGGGTCATAAACCACGTTTTCCAGCACCGTCCCGAACATTCTCGTGCATCGGTAAATCTGAGGCTCTGCTTCCGACGACAGCTTTATGACTTTCGCATAACAACCCCCTTCAAAATTGAAAATACCCTTTTCGCTCCAGCCGTGTTCGTCATCGCCGACCAAAGACCGCTCTGGATCTGCGGATAAACTCGTCTTACCCGTTCCAGACAATCCGAAAAATATTGCAGCGCGGCCGTTCTGGCCCACATTAGCTGAGCAGTGCATTGGGAACACGTTAACCTGGGGCATCATGTAATTCATGACCGTGAATATGGATTTTTTTATCTCACCTCCGTAGCCCGTTCCACCAATTATCACTATACGCTTGGCCAGGTTGATAAGTATAAATGCTTCGGACAATGTGTTATCTATTTCTGGATCGGCCTGAAAACTCGGTGCTGCTACAACTAGAAAGTCTGGTTCAAATTTAGTGTGTTGCTCTGTAACGTCGGCTCTTATGAACATGTTGTAGGTAAAAAGACTCTGCCAAGCATGCTCAGTTATTACCCTTACCTTAAGTCGGTACTTCGGATCTGCCCCCACATAACAATCTTGCACAAAAACCGTCCGCCTTTCAAAATAGGCAAGAAGCCTGTAATACAGATGTTCAAAAGTGTCCGGATCTACCGGTTTGTTGATTTCACCCCACCAGATTTGATCTTGAGACGAAGGTTCACGAACGATGAAACGATCTCTAGGCGTCCTCCCGGTGTATTTCCCAGTTCTAACAACAAGGGGTCCCATGTGGGCTATCACACCTTCGGACCTCATAATTGCTAGCTCATACAGTCGCGGTGGATAAAGATTGTGATAGATTTTCGCAATGTTGCGAAAACCGTGTTTGTACAGAAAATTGTCCAATGGAGTTTTTTCCTTCATAGCCCTAGGTTTCCTTTCTGATACATTCATTTGCTACTGCATCCATTAAACTCTCGTAAATGGGATATTCATAAGTGCTATCAAAATACGCTACTTTTTCTCTGAGCACAAGCACCGGTCTGCATTCCGCCTTCTGGGCTGCCTCTACATCTGTTTTTCTGTCTCCGATAAAAATTGAGCCCGGGAGACTAAAAGAAAAAATGTCGGCGGCCCGAACGAGCATGCCCGGTTCTGGTTTTCTGCATCGGCAGTTTTGCTCTGGTCTGTGAGGGCAATACAGGGCACCGGTTAAGAAAATTCCATTTTTTTGAAGCAACTGGACGAGAAAAAAATGAATCCGCCAAAAGTTGCCAATGTTAATAATTCCACGTCCTATGCCGGATTGATTACTAACAACAATAAGGCTGTATCCCTGTTTTTTGGCGAGCCTAAGAGCCGGAATTACATCGGGAAAAAGGCAAAACTCCTCCACCTTTTTTACATAGTCAGCTCTATCTCGGTTGATGACTCCATCCCTATCGAGAAATAAGACCTTCTCAGCTCTTAAGGGTTTTGGAGAACCAATCCATATCAACATTTCAATTCAGTGTCGCAAATATCTTAGGGTATTTTATAACGTCCAAGCTCAGCGGCGGGCGATTAGCCCGTCCGCTGGAGTGGATTGTTAGATATTTAGTATTTTATTCCTCTTTTACCTGAACAACGTAAAATTCTTCTAATTCACCTAATCTTTTTCTCAATCTTTTACTATCTATCGCTCTCAATTGAAAAATTAATAATATAGATGGAAAAGACAACCCATTTTTTAATGAAGGTTCTATTTTCAAAGTATAAGGAAATCGAAGAGCTAATATATTTGAAGTAAAAGGAACTATTAAAGAAATTTCCGAAATAGGCTGTGATACTAATAATACGGGACGAAAACCAAACTGTTCATGGCCATTAGTCTTTGGTATCTCCGCAAGATATATTTCCATTTTTAATTCTCTCTTCAAAATTTAGGAAATCAATATCAGAAATTTCATCCCACATTTCAAACTCTTTTTGAAGTTTTAAAAACCCTTTATAAATTCTTAAAGATTCTTTTAAAACTTCTTCTTGGCTTTTGTTTACTTGCAAAGCAATTTCATTAAGCTCTTTTTGAATCTCTCCAGATAGCATCATTGTTTTATTCCCTCTATGTTTATTTATAATGCACTTTTAACCTAAATCCTGAATCCGTGAGGAAAATGCAGTAAATGCGCCTCAACTTCTTGTTTTTTAAGACAATATTGCACGAACGGAAATTCATCCAGTGGGTGAATTTTCTGACCATACAAATTTTACTGGAAAAACAAGAGGTTAACCAATATTTCACCATGCTTTCTTCACGGATTCAGGCTAAATTTCTATTTTTTTCAATCTAGCATACGACTGTGAAACTTGACCGTGCCTCAACCTCTAGCGCACCATTACTACATCACCAGCTTGAATGGTGTAGACCTTTCCCGTGCCAGCCCTTACGACAAGACTCCCATCGTCCGCAAGGTCCTCCGCCAGGCCGCTAATTTTTTCAACTCCGGTATCAACGGTAACATGTTTCCCTAACAGGATGGACACCTCCCGTAAAGCTTCACGCCAAGGAAATAAACCTCTTTCCAGAAAAGACCTGTAATTTCTCTCAAAGGCCTCGGTAAACTCAACAAGAACATCCTGCCTTTTTATTGGTTTGTCGCATGAAGATTCCATAACTAAAGATGTAGGTTGGTACCTAAAGTTTCCCTCAAAATCTTTCGAATCATGGTGAACATTTACGCCCATGCCCAGAACAACGAAGCGAACCACCTGTGGTTCTACATGCGTTTCTGCCAGAATACCAGCTATCTTCTTGCCTTCCACAACCACGTCATTAGGCCACTTCAGTTTTGCCCTGATTCCGTAGCTATTCCTCAGTAAAAATATGAGGGTGATTGCTGCAACTAGAGTTATCTGAGGGGTATTTCGCGGTGGGATATATGGTCTTAAAAGGTACGATACATAAAGTCCCTTACCTTTTAGAGACATCCAATGTCTTCCAAGGCGACCCCTTCCGGAAGTTTGTGCATCTGTTGCCACTACGGTCCCTTCAGGGGCACCGGATAAAGCCAGCTTCAGCGCATAGTCATTTGTTGAGGTAATTTCGGGAAAATATATGTAATGCTTTTTAAGCCAGTCACTTTCGGCAATTGATAAGATTTCCACCGGTTCAATGGTATCTGGAACACCGATCAGCCGATACCCGGTTCCTTTTCGCTTTTCCAGCACATAACCAAGTTCTTCAAGGGAACACATTTCCTTAGAAATCATAACTCTCGAAACACCAAGCATATTTGCCAGCTTCGAGCCGGATACAAAATCTCCCCTTCGTGTCCTCAGTTCTCTGAGAATCAAAGCAAGCCTTTTAACTCTTTCTGTTGACATATCACCATATTCCATGACGTATTAAACCCACGCAAAGGATTAGCACAGCCGTTTCGGTAATTTCGGAAGCTGCTCCAAAAAGGTCACCCGTTATTCCGCCAAATTTTTTGACAAAATTCCACCTAAAAACCACCACAAGGGCAAGAGTTAAAATTAGAGATACCGCAAACCCAACAGGAGCAATCACGAAAAGCGGAAGCGTGGACGCAAAAGCAAATACGGCTGTTTTCCCGCGGAAACCCTTCAAGAAAGTTGCACCAAGGCCTTCCTCCAAACGAGCAGATCTCATATTTACAGCACACAAAACCATGGCAAGTCTTCCCATGACCGCCGAAACAACTACAGCAGAATAGCCACCACCGGCAAAGTTACAAAGTGCTAGGGTTTTCAAACCTAAAACCACAATGAGGGCCATAACCCCAAAAGCCCCCACCCGACTATCCTTCAATATTTCCAAGCGCTTTTCTTTGGTATAACCTCCGCCCAGAGCATCCACCCAGTCGGCAAGACCGTCCAGATGAAGACCCCGTGTGAACCAAACCTGAAAGGCTACAGCAATTCCAGCTCCGAGAAATGGAGAAAAAAACAGCGATGCCGTCCAGAATGTTGCAAAGGTTACGCATCCGACCAAAAACCCCACAGCGGGGAAAGCCGCAAAGCAATCCGCAAAACTTTTTTCCCAAAAAGGAGTGGGTATTCTTGTAAGGAAACTCAGAGCCGTACAAAATAGTCGAAAGGCATTTACGACAAACATGACAAAATCAGGATTTGATCCGAACGGGAATACCGGCCACTATCCATGTAACGGTTTTTGCCACATCGGCCAGCATCTGGTTGCATATTCCTGCAACATCGCGAAACTGGCGGGCAAGGGTATTTTCCGGAACAACTCCGAGTCCCACCTCATTGGTTACGCAAACAACGGGTGGTAAGTCCATCTTCCGGAAAAAATTACATAAATTTTCAACTTCTTTCATAACTTCCTGTTCATTGGACAGCAAAACATTGGTAAGCCACATGGTTATGCAATCCACAAGAATGGGTTTAAATTCCCGACAAAGTTCTCTTAATGTGCTCGGCAAATCAAAGGGTGCTTCAATGGTTGTCCAATCACTTCCCCTTCGTTTTTTGTGCAACTTAACCCGGTTAGCCATCTCATCGTCCAGAATTCTGGCAGTGGCTACGTAGTATCGAGGAGGAGGAAAAACTTCGAGTAGCTTCTCAGCGTAGCGACTTTTCCCGCTTCTAGCACCGCCTATTACAAGGTGTAATCCGGAAGACAGTCGACTCATCATGCCCGTTTATCAATTAGTTCGCTCAAGTATTCAGAAACCAGACTTTCAACAAGATGAGGAAGAGGCTCCTTCACCGTGCCGACCACATGGACGGGCTCCTGGGTTAGAGGAATAAGAAACTTAACAGCAGGAGACTCTCCAATGGCGGCAGCCATTTCTGGAGTAACTTCTCCCATCATCGCATATGCAATCACAATGGAAATGGGGCCAATTATGACATCGACCTTCTTTACGGAATAACAGAGGGCAGATGGCCCTGTCGCCCCTCGATTTGCTCCAGCTTTAAGCATCTGCGCCGTTGCAATGGCGTTAGTTCCAAGTGCCCAGACTTCGCAACTTTCGCCATATCGTTCCCTGATTTTCTTTATGACGACAGATCCAATCCCTCCACCCTGACCATCAACCACTGCTATCCGCATTGCCTGCTCCCGATAAAATCGACAAGATCTTTTCAAGTTGTTCGGCACTGTGAAAATCTATCACTATCTGTCCCTTTTTCCTGAATTTTCTTATCTTTACTTCCGTCTTGAAAAGGCTTCTTAGAAACCGCTCCTGTTCTTCAAAAGCGGCCACAGGCTCATGTGAAGATTTCGGCCCGTTTTCCTGTTCTTGCTCTGTTTTTTCGTCCTTTTCTTCAAACCGTTTTACCAGCCTTTCCGTCTCTCTCACCGAAAGCTGCTCATCCAAAATTCTGTCTCGCACTTTCCTTTGTTCGTCAGGCGATTTCAAGGAGAGCAATGCTCGTGCATGTCCCATTGTCAAACGGCCAGCCTGCACATCTTCCTGAATATCCTCGGGCAAGTCAAGCAAACGCATGATGTTTGCTACAGCCGAACGGCTTTTACCGACCCGAAGGGCAATTTCCTCCTGGGTCAGTCCAAACTCGTTGCGAAGACGATCGTAAGCGCGGGCTTCTTCAATGCAACTTAGATCTCTTCTTTGAATGTTTTCTACCAGGGCCAACTCCACCATATCGGATGAAGACGCATCCTTTATGATGACCGGAACCTCTCGGATGCCTGCAAGCTTTGCCGCTTTCCAACGCCTTTCGCCAACGATAATAACGAAGTCGTCACCATCTCGGGTAACCACCAAAGGCTGAAGTACCCCTTTTTCTTTTATAGACTGAGCAAGTTCCTGAATTTCGGAATTTTCCATGCTCAATCTGGGCTGGTATGGGTTGGGCCGCAGTTTTTCGACAGGGCACATGAAGAACTTCACCTGTTCTTGAAATATCCAGCCCATTTCTTCCGAAAGGATATCCTTAATGGAGCGACCCAGACCCTTTTTTTTCTCCATTATTTCTCCTCAGCGACCTGCCTAAAAATTCTTTTGCCAATTCCATGTAAGCCTTGGCTCCAGAAGACCTCGGGTCATAAAAAAGCACGGGTAAGCCATGACTGGGCGCTTCACTGAGCCGAACATTTCTTGGGATCATCGTCTGATAGGTATAAAATGGGGCGTGTTGCCTTATTTCAGATACCACCTGATGCGAAAGATTGTTGCGCCGATCGAACATCGTGAACACGACACCATCTATGCCAAGATCCGGGTTCCAGCGCAGTCTTATCTTGCGAACAGTATCAAGCAATAGGGAAAGGCCTTCAAGGGCGTAATATTCACACTGAATTGGAATCAACACCGCATCTGCCGACACTAGGGCGTTCACCGTTAAAAAACCCAGAGAAGGTGGGCAGTCGATTATGACGAACTTCGACCTTTTGCGTAGCAACCTGATACGTTTCGAAAGAAGATTTTCTCGATCGTTCAATTCAGGCAGGCTCCATTCCAAAGAAGCCAGATCCGGATGAGAAGGGAGTAGCCACATGGGCAAATTCTTCAGTGGTTGAAACAAGGGCGGCAAAGTGGATTGCTCAATCAGAAAGGACATAAAAGACCTATCTCCCGAAGGAAGCCTCACACCCAGACCGCTTGATGCGTTTGCCTGAGGATCACAATCCACCAGCAAAACCTTGTGACCAAGATATGCAATGGAAGTGGCCAGATTAATGGCGGTCGTTGTTTTACCGACCCCTCCCTTCTGGTTTGCCACCGCAACCACGTAGCTGTTGCCCATAGCTCATAGACCAATGTAAATTGGTTATTTGAAGAAGCCTGAACTTCAGACTCAGATCCTTAGCGCTCGGTACTCTAAAACAATAAGTTCCCAAGTGTCCAGGTGAAATTTTTTTACCTTTTCTATTCGGGGCTTATTCCACCGTATGCAATCAAGCAGCAGGTCGGTCGTAACCATATTCAGGTTTTTCGACTGCTTTTTCCACCGTTCTTGACAGTGTGGTTCCTAGGCCATAGAGTACTTTCGAGCAAATAGGTTATGGAAAAATTTCGAGTAAAAATAGCCCGGAAACGATTTGAGCCTCGTTGGGCTTGAATCGTTGATTTTTTGTGAATGCGGGAAGGTCGAAGATGAAGCGGATAAGAAAGATTCGTAATATCGGAATCATAGCACATATAGACGCAGGCAAGACAACGGTAAGCGAAAGGATACTTTATTACACGGGGAAGTCTCACCGTATCGGTGAAGTCCATGATGGTACTGCCGTTATGGACTGGATGGATCAGGAACAGGAGAGAGGCATCACCATTACGTCGGCGGTTACCACCTGCTTCTGGCGTGGGCACGAAATACATCTGGTAGATACCCCGGGACATGTGGATTTCACGATCGAGGTTGAAAGGTCCTTGAGGGTGCTAGACGGAGTGGTAGCCGTTTTTTGCGCTGTAGGTGGAGTAGAACCTCAATCGGAGACGGTATGGCATCAGGCGGACAAGTATCGCATTCCCAAGATAGCCTTCGTAAACAAGATGGATCGGATCGGAGCCGATTTCCAGCAGGTAATCCGGCAAATGGAGGAGAAGCTCAGGGCGAATCCTTTGCCGATACAGATTCCCGTTGGTGCAGAGTCAGACTTCAGGGGAGTTATTGACCTTATTAAAATGAGACAGATTATCTGGCTAGAAGAGACCCTGGGCGCAAGGTACGAATACATTGATATTGAGCCGGATTTGCTGGACGAGGCAACGGAAGCCAGGGAGGCACTGGTTGCAAGTGTAGCTGAATATGACGATGCATTGATGGAAAAGTACCTGGAAGAGCAGGTCATTGAACCTGACGAATTGATACGAGCCATAAGGAAAGCCACCCTAGAACTTAAGCTTGTGCCCGTCCTCTGCGGTGCGGCGCTGAGGAACAAGGGCATCCAGCCTCTGCTTGATGCAGTGGTGGATTTCCTACCGTCCCCTCTTGATGTGCCACCCGTTGTGGGAACAAATCCCGAAAGTGGAGCAAAGGAGGAGCGTCATCCGAGCCCTCGAGAACCTCTGTCAGCTTTGGCATTCAAAATATTCATGGACGAAGGCAGGAAGCTGACCTACGTGAGAATATACTCTGGTAGCATGAACGTGGGCAATCAGATTTACAATGCTTCCAAAAAGACCAGGGAAAAGCTGTCCCGGATTTTTTCCATGCATGCCAATAAGAGGGAAAGAAAAGAAAGGGCAGAGGCCGGTGACATAGTGGCTCTAATGGGAATGAAAAGCGCAACAACAGGTGATACCTTTTGTGACCCCCAGTATCCGATACTGCTTGAGCCAATCGAAATGTACGAACCGGTTATTTCTATGGCCGTTGAGGCAAAAACAAGAGGGGATCAGGATAAGCTGGTGGAGAGTTTAGTGAAAATATCCGAAGAAGATCCAACCTTTCGGTTTCACGAAGACCCGGATACCGGGCAGATTATCATACGTGGTATGGGAGAATTACACCTGGAAGTGCTTCTTACCAGGTTGGAGCGTGACTATCATGTTTCCGTGCGCGCGGGTAAGCCTCAGGTGGTTTACCGCGAAACGGTTCAGATAGAAGCTTCCGGGGAAGGTATATTTGATAGAGAAATTTCAGGCATGAGGCACTATGCGAAGGTGGCCGTTCGAGTGCTTCCCAGATCGAGGGGTGCCGGCAATATTGTGTCAATTGATGTTGATGAGGAAAGAGTTCCTCTGGATCTCGTTGAGGCCCTTCGGCAGGGAATTGAAGATGCCCTGAATAGCGGAGTTCTGCTGGGATATCCAGTTACAGACGTGGAGGTAACGGTAACAAACGTGGAAATTGACGAACAAAACCCGAGTGACATCGCCTGTCGCGTTGCAGCCAGCATGGCTTTGAAGGATGCCTGCGAGAAAGCCCAACCGGAACTTCTGGAACCTTACATGACCGTAGAAATTCTTACGCCAGAAGAGTTCCTGGGCGAAGTCATCGGAGACTTGAATTTGCGGAAGGGTAGGGTGGAAAGCATAACTGCAAAAAAGGCCGTTCAGGTCGTGAACGCATTAGTGCCGTTATCGAAGATGTTTGGTTATTCCACCGATTTGAGATCAGCCACTCAGGGCAGGGCTACATTTTCCATGCAATTTTCTCATTATGACAGCGTTGTGGACCCGCAAGCCGCTGGCCTTACCTGAAAAAGTTCTTGTCATCGTTAGACCTGTTGTGTTATCGGTGACCCTGTTTTAATGAGATCCGTTGCTGAAAATCCCGCCGAAGAAGAAGCGGGCAACAAATATACGAAAGGTAGGTGAAAACTGGATGGCCGAACCTGAAGTCCAAGAATCTTTCGAAAAAAAGATCAGAAAGCTAAGAAAGGACTTTCAAAAAAATGTGCAACCGGTGCTAAGGCGGCATAATTATTACCTCTCCAAAGGAGAACGACGCAGAATTAAGAGGAAAAAAGCTATCAAGAGGCTTCAGAGAAGAGAACGCCGCATGATGCTTCGTTCTGCCTCTTAGTGCCGAAATTGGTTTAATTAAGTGAAAAACCCCGAGGGTTAAACAGACCCTTGGGGTTTCGTTTTTCAAGCCTGAGCACTAGGCCGTGAAACCACCCTTGAAAGATGGTTTTCTCTTTTCCAGAAATGCTGCCACACCTTCCCGAGCATCCTCGCTAGTGAAAGTCATGGCAAAAGCATTGGCTTCAAGTTCGCAACCGCTTCTGAGGTCCATGCCAACCCCTTCGTCGATAACCCTCTTTATAGCTCTGATGGCTATCTGGCTCTTCTTTGCAAGATCCGAGGCAATCTTCAGGGTTTCTTCGAGAAGTTTATCGGCCGGGAAAACTTTGGCCACAAGTCCGATAGCTTTTGCTTCTTCAGCGGAAATCATTTCACCGGTCATGCACAATTCCTTGGCCTTCGCCCGTCCCACCAACCTGGAGAGCCTCTGAGTACCGCCAAATCCTGGAATAATTCCCAGGTTAATTTCAGGCTGGCCGAATTTGGCCTTATCTGAAGCGTAAATGAAGTCACAACTCATGGCCAGCTCACAACCACCACCTAAAGCAAAGCCATTAACGCACGCAATGACAGGAATGGGTAATTTTTCAAGCCTGAAGAAAAGCCTTTGACCTTTTTCTGCAAAAATGTATGCCTGAAGGGCGTTCATTTTAGGAAATTCTGTTATGTCCGCCCCAGCAATAAAAGCCTTCTCGCCAGCTCCTGTTATAACTAGCACCTTAACGTTCTGCTCCTTTTCGATGCGGTCAATAACGTCACTGATTTCATCGAGTGTCTCCGGATTCAAAGCGTTCAGAGATTTTGGACGGTTAACAGTAAGAAGCCCTACACCATCATCTTTCACTTCAAACAAGATATTTTTGTAATCCATAGCATGCCTCCTAGGGGTTCTTTCTAGCATTCCACCGTCATAGCACAGCCCTGCCCCCCTCCGATACACAGGGTCGCAAGGCCCTTTTGGACGTTGCGCTTTTGCATTTCGTAAAGCAAGGTAGTAAGAATTCTCGCTCCGGAAGCCCCTATCGGATGCCCCAATGCGATGGCGCCTCCATTTACGTTGACCTTGTCCGTGTCCCAGCCCATTTCACGGTTGACAGCAATAGACTGGGCTGCAAAGGCTTCATTAAGTTCTATCAAATCCAGATCGTCAACAGTCCAACCAGCTTTCTCAAGGGCCTTTTTACTGGCAGGAATCGGGCCTAGTCCCATGTAGGCGGGATCAACGCCGGCAGAGGCAAAAGATACAATTCGGGCCATAGGTTCAATACCAAGGGAAGCCGCTTTCTTCTCTGACATTACTATAACAATGGCCGCTCCGTCGTTAATACCCGAAGCATTACCGGCCGTAACTGTTCCGTCTTTCTTGAAAGCAGGTGGAAGTTTCGAGAGGGCTTCCATGGTGGTACCAAAACGAGGATGCTCATCCGTGTCGAAGATTATAGGGTTACCCTTTCTTTGAGGCACTTCTACTGGTACAATTTCATCTTTAAATCGACCCGATTTTATTGCTGCTTCGGTCTTTTGTTGGCTTTTGAATGCAAATTCGTCCTGTTCCTCACGTGATATACTGTATTTTTCAGCTATGTTCTCTGCCGTTATGCCCATGTGATAACCGTTGAAAATTTCCCACAGCCCGTCGAGAATCATAAGATCAACCAATTGACCGTCACCCATCCGATGGCCCCATCTGGCTTTGGGCACAGCATAAGGCGCCATGCTCATGTTTTCTATGCCTCCAGCAACAATTATTTCAGCATCATCGAGCATGATCATCTGAGCAGCAAGCATTACGCTTTTCAGACCTGAGGCGCACACTTTGTTGACCGTGTAAGCAGGAACCTCCACGGGAACCCCCGATTTAACTGCAACCTGTCGGGCCGGATTCTGACCTTGTCCAGCCTGAAGTACGTTGCCCAAGATAACTTCATCCACCTGGGCTGGATCGAGATTGATCCTTTTGAAAGCCTCCTTGAGTGCTACAACTCCCAGTTCAACGGCCGGAATCGAAGCGAGAGTTTGCCCGAACCTACCAACAGCTGTCCTTACTGCAGTGGCAATTACTGCCTGTGTCATTCCATACCTCCTGTTGATTTTAACCACAGATTTCTCTGACCGGTAAGTGAATTCACCGCTGACAACCCCCTCCTAGCATTACTATCATCCAGTAATTTTTGACAGAAGTTCTAAAAAAATTCAACACTATGAGGGAGGACCCATGGCCCTCCCTGCAACATTCCACTGTGATTTACTATGACTTAAGCTCCGGATGATCTTTGAAATACTCTAAACACTCCGGATTGACCAACGCTTCGAGATTCGTCACTGGCCTTCCGTGAATAATATTGGTAACTGCACTCTCTACCTTCTTCATATTTCTCGTGTATGGTATATCAGGCACTTCGATAATTTTTGCCGGCACATGGCGAGGAGAAGCATTTTCCCGCAGGATCTTTCGAATCTTGGCCTTAACCTCGTCAGTAAGCTTGTAGCCTTCTTTCATTTTCACGAAAAGAATAACCCTTTGATCTCCTTCCCATTGCTGCCCTATGGCAAGGCTGTCGGCAACTTCAGGAATATTCTCAACCTGATTGTAAATTTCCGCCGTACCGATCCTTACGCCTGAGGGTTTCAATACCGAATCCGATCTACCGAGGAAGGTTATTCCGCCGGTGTCAGAGTGGAAAATCACATAATCTCCATGTCGCCATACATTTTTCCCTGGAAAGTATTCAAAATAAGCTTCGCGATACTTTTTACCGTCAGGATCATTCCAAAAGTACAGAGGCATGGACGGAGCGGCGGCTTCACAAACCAGCTCACCTTCCCGATCCCACACAGGATTTCCGTTTTCATCGTAAGACTTCACTTTCATTCCAAGAGCGGGTCCTTGAAGTTCCCCGGCATATACGGGCTGAATAGGACTACCTATAGCAAAGCAACCGTTTATGTCGGTACCGCCGGATATTGAGTTAAAGTGGAGGTCGGACTTGATGTCGGAATACACATACCTGAATCCATCAGCCGACAAAGCTGAACCAGTCTGCGAAATTTGCCTCAAAGTTTTGAGGTCGCAATTCTTCATGGGCGAAACATTTTCCTTTCTCAGAGCATTGATGTAGCTTGCGCTCAATCCGAAAATCGTAATCCCTTCTCGATCAACCATGTTCCACATGGCGTAGGGATCTGGGTACAGCGGGTTACCATCGTAGAGGATAATAGTGGCGCCAACTCCAAGCGAGCTAACCAGCCAGTTCCACATCATCCAACTACAAGTCGTAATATAGAAGATGCGGTCATCACGCTTGAGGTCAGAATGAATCTTCAACTCTTTCAAATGATTTATGAGAACACCGCCTGCACCCTGGACCATGCACTTGGGCTTTCCTGTGGTACCTGAAGAAAACATGATGTAAACAGGGTGATCAAAGGGGAGTTGTTCAAATTCGGGTTCTACATCGTGCTTGGCAATGAAATCTTCAAAGCGAACAGCGTTAGGAATCTGAGATAGATCAATGTCGGCTCCCGAGTATGAAGCAACTACCACTTTCTTCAGGGATGGTATTCTGCTCGCCAGTTTGGCCGCGTTAGCGAAGGTATTGAAAGGCTTGCCTTTATAAAAATAACCATCTGCCGTAATCATAACCTTAGGCTCAACCTGACCAAACCGGTCGTAAACCGCTTCGGGTCCCATATCGGCAGCGCACGAAGACCACACGGCCCCTATGCTCGTGGCTCCTAGCATAAAAGCAACCGTCTCAATCATATTGGGCATGTAACCCACAACTCTGTCTCCCGACTCAACACCGAGTTCCCTCAGGGAGCTGGCTATTCTCCCGACCAGTTTGTAAAGTTCGCTGTAAGTAATTGTGCGCCGCTGTTCCTGCTCTCCCACGAAGATGATAGCCGTCCTATCATCGCGATAACGAAGGAGATTCTCTGCGAAGTTCAGCTTAGCCCCCTTAAACCACTTGGCTCCCGGAAGTTTGTAGGGGTCGTCCACAACTTCTTCATAGGGGCTACTGGCTATAATGCCGCAAAAATCCCACACAGTTGCCCAAAAGTCGGCAATTTTATCAACGGACCACTCATACAATTCCCGATACGAAGAAAAATTTTTTCCGTATTTCTCGTTTACGGACTTCATAAAAGCTGTCATGTTAGCTCTATCAATTACGTCCTGACTCGGTACCCACAATGGCTCCTTGCTCATAAGTTCCTCCCTTAGCTCACGCTATTTATTACCCCTGACCGGTAGAACCAAACTATGTTAGACAATATCAAAATATAAAAAATTCGCAAGCTTCTTTAGTTCAACAATCTGAACGTAGGGATCAGCATCCCGGAATACGCTTAAGCCCTGAAATTCACATTTACATCGACTTCTTTCAATTTTTCTGTAAACTCTTCGGGAAAATCAGCTCGGCTTTGTTTCTGGTAGTTGTACGCCACTATCAGCCCGGTTCCCGTTGCAACGATGCGGTTTTGCTTCGTGCTGTGAATTGCATATTCCTGTTCCATCTCTGATTTGCTGATCCACAGGGTTCTGGCTCCCACGAGAATTGTATCAGGGAACTTGAGAGGACGAATGTATTTGCAAGATGTAGCAGCCAGAATTGGCCCGATACTGGTTTTTTGCATAATTTCCATCAGTCTTGTGCACGTGAAATATTCAACTCTGGCAGATTCAAAATACCTGAAATAAATTACGTTATTCACATGTTGGAATGCGTCCATGTGTCCCCATAACACGGGAAGTGTTATGATAACGGGAAATTGATTTATAATAACATTCTTTTTCGACATGAGGTTTCCTCCTTATTTCAAATGGAGTGCTGGATTCGGTGATCGAAATAGTATATTGAAGCTTCTTTCTGAGTAAATTGCATTTCCTTACTGCAATGGGGGTGTAAATGGTGGGGAAGAATGTTTTCAACAGTGTTTTGGAATGCATTGGACACACTCCGCTGGTGAAAATAAACCGCCTGAACCCAAATTCCAAAGTAACCGTTTATGCAAAGCTGGAATCGAAAAATCCTGGCGGTTCCATAAAGGATCGAGTTGCTCTTACAATGATTGAAGAAGCCGAGCGCAAAGGAGTTCTTACAAAAGACAAAATCATAATTGAGGCCACCAGTGGCAATACAGGCATTGGTCTTGCTATGGTAGCAGCAGTAAAAGGCTACAGGGTTATCCTGGCCATGCCGGAAACGGCTAGTACGGAAAGACAGAAAATACTCAGGGCCTTTGGTGCCCAGATTCTGCTAACGCCTGGAACACTAGGAACTGACGGTGCAATAGAGGAAGTTTATCGCCTTGTGCGCGAAAATCCTGACCTTTACTTCATGCCGGACCAGTTTAACAACCCAGCCAATCCCTTGGCTCACTATTTAGGAACGGGCCCCGAAATTTATGAGCAGACTGACGGCAAGGTCAATGTCGTCGTCGTAACACTCGGCACGTCGGGTACGGCAATGGGAATTCTTAAGGCGATGAAGGAAAGAAATCCCGACATAGAAGTTGTTGCCGTCGAACCCTATCCAGGCCATAAAATACAAGGCTTGAAGAATATGAAAGAATCCTACATTCCGGGAATCTTCGATCGCTACGCCTTGGACCGCATAGTCCACGTAAGGGACGAAGAAGCTTTTGAAATGGCGAGAAAGCTCGCTCGAGAAGAAGGCATCTTTGCAGGGATGAGTTCGGGAGCTGCTATGGCGGTGGCCATTAGAATGGCTCAGGAAAGAGAGGATGGTATCATTGTAGCAGTTCTTCCCGACGGCGGAGACCGTTATCTTAGCACCAACCTCTTTACGGTCATGCTGGAGCCGGACTTTCGATTTTTCGATCAGCTGACAATGAAATTAAAACAACTAAAACCCGTAGAAGAAGGGAAAATTCGCCTGTTTATAACGGGTCCCCCCTTAGATGGATCTCTTACGATAAATGAGTCAAGAAGGTTTTTCGTTGCGGACCTTCTTGTTCGTTTTCTGGAAGCAAAAGGATTTTCCACCCTGGCCGTTATGACCGTGCCCGACCTTGATAGCAGAACCATACAGATGCTGGATCATGCAGGAAAAGATTTCGAATCATTCGTCAAGGAAAAACTTCAAGATCTCTTTGACCTTTTCGATAGATTTAACATAAAAAGACCCTACCGTTGCGCTAGGGTTTCGGAATACACGGATGTAATTGTCGATAAGGTTCAAGAACTTATTGACAAGGGCTTCGCTTATGAAAAGCTGAGATCCGTTTATTTCAATATATGTCGCTTTTCTGACTATGGAAAACTTGCCCACATTGACCCACGGGAAACCGTTCCCGGCAAAAGAATTGATCCATCTCTTTTCGAAAAACAAAATCCTCGGGATTTTGCTTTGCTTAAACGAGCTAGTCTAAACGAGTTAAAACGAGGCCTTTACATGAAGGCTCGGTGGGGAAATGTAATCCCCACGTGGCACATTGCAGCTTCGACTATTTTGCTAAGCCAATGGGGGACACCTGTTGACATCTATCTTAGCGGAGCGGACTTCCTCTTTCCCCATCTTGAAAACGTTCGGGTGGTTGGAGAAGCCCTTGCCGGTAAACCCGTAGCCCAGGTGTGGCTCGTATGTGAGCGGCTATGGGTACGCAAGAAGGCTTCGAGCGACGAATTTGATGAAACTACCACCCTTTATGACTTGCTGAATGAAGGATTCCGACCGGAAGAGGTCAGATTTTGGTTGCTGAGTGCTCACTACCGGAAGCCTCTCCACGCATCAAGAAGCGGACTTGCAAACGCAGTGAAATCTTTCAGGCGTCTCAGACGCTTTGTTGCTGCACTTCATTTGCCGCCCGTGAAAAGTGGTGAATCTAATAGCAGGTTTTCCGACCTCCTCTATAAACTAGAACGGGAATTCTTTGATGCTTTATCAGAAGACATCAACACCCCGAAGGCGTTGTCGGCGCTTTTTGCCTTTGTCCGCGAGGCTAATGCTATTATGCAGGAATCTGGCATAAGCGAGGAAGACAGGCAAAATACGCTGAATCTATTGAAAAAGCTTGATGCCGTGCTTGGGATCCTTGGTAAAGACCTGGTGCCTCCGGAACCTATAATAATTGAGCTCTTAAAGCGTAGGGAAACGGCCAGATTGAATGGTAATTGGGACGAAGCGGATCGATTGAGGCAAGAGTTGGAGGACAAAGGCATTCGTATTTACGACACGCCTGCTGGCACCAGGTGGGAACGCGTTGATTAATCACGGCTGGCAGTAACAATTACATCGGCACAACAAACAGAGTGATTAAAACACAGGATAAACGTTTCCCGTTTCTATAATCTGCCAACCCCTAGGCGTCTTGCCAAGAAGCAAGTTAACACACCAGCCCGTTTGACAATAGGCAAGTATCTCTTCAGGAAGCCTTAGCTCTACCATTTCTATTTCCGACGATAAGCTGGAAAGTATTATCCTACCCGGCAATACTTCCTCTATGACGAACAGGTCATCTATTTCAGCACTCCAAAAGCGAGGTGCATGACTGTGGGCATGTTCATAAAGCAGGCGCGCTAGCCGTTCTGCTGCCGGAAGAGCCTTGGCTGCTTCTCCGGCATAACGTATGGCTTTGTTCGCTTTTGCCTTTCCGACATACCCGCACTCAGCCAGCCACTTACACAGCTTCTTGGTAACCGTGCCGGACGATCTCAACAGAGACTCGGATGCAGCAACCTTGCGGATCATGAACTCTCCGAGAAAAGTCGGAATCGCCGTAATGATTTTATCAGCACCGAAAATAGAGCAAAACTCCAGTCCTTTATAGCTATACATTCTTTCGTAAAGTTGATACTCGGCGTCGGACAGAAAGTTGGGGCCGTACCCATCAAGACAGTGTTGCAGTAATTCTATGACCACACGATACTGCTTAAGGGTAGCTTCCTTAAGCCTGGTTGCTTGATCTTTTAAAAACAGGTCCAGGAGTTCCTCGATATTCGGATTAGCTACTTGAGGAAACGGAATTATCTGTGCCTTTCGCTTCATTTTCACCGTCCATTGAATTAAATATTATCGCCATCTGCTTATACTTTCGTTCCACATCTGGGGCAATAGTTAAATGAAGGTTCTAGGATCATACCACACTTGGGACATTCTAGGCGAGTTCCAACGGAGAAGTTTGCTATTTCCTCGGCTCGATCAGGGGGTGCTACAAAGCCACACCGCTCACACATCAGCAGAGGTTCCCCTTTTTTGACCCTGAACAACGGGATGAAGAACAGGGTTAGGTAATGGTCTATCCTCTTTATCTTCGCCTGCGCCAGGCCGCAGGCCGGGCACAAACGAGGGTTTTCATCCAGAGTAACGGTTTTCGGCTGAACTCCACCAACGAAAAAGAACATGAATGTTACCCTCCTGTTCAGCGTGCTATTGCTCTGAATGCCGGCCAGAGATATTTTATAGAGACTGCCATAATAGTGAGCCCGAGAATCACTTTAATTATGGTTGCAGGCATCCTTCGTTGCAATCGTGCTCCTACATAGATTCCAATCAATCCACCAAATCCAAAGAGTGACCCAAGAAACCAGTCGGGAGATGCTTTCGATGTGGCACTGCTCAAGGGTCCAAAAGCGTAAAACAAAGCAGCCACGATAGAGGATACCCAGGTTGAGCAGAGAGAAGCTCCGGAAACGATATACACTGGCAGATTCATAACGGAAATCAGAAAAGGTGCCATCAGTGCTCCACCTCCAATACCGTATGCTCCACCGATGACGCCCACAATCAAGGAAACAAGGACTATAGGGATCAGCGAGAAGGTGTAAGGCTTTTCATTAAAATAAACCGTGCTCTTTATTCCAAAAGCTTCCTGGGTGATTCGGCCTGAAGCCAGCGGGGTTTTTGTTCCACCCGTTCTTTCCCCAATAGCACTCCACAGTATCCTCAAGCCTAGATATGTTAGCACGAGTCCCACAAATATTTTGAACCTGGCTGGGTCCGGAAGATACCTGATACGAATGTAATAACCTACAAAAACACCTGGCAGAGTTCCCCCCACAAGGGCACCAAATATGATTCTTGAAAACTTGCCATCCCTTATGTACCGATAAACACCCCCTGGAATGGCCACAATGTTATAAACAAAGTTTGTTGCACTAACGCCCGGAGAGGTGTAATGAAGAACGCTCATTTGAAAGGGAAGGAGTATAAAAGCCCCGGAAACTCCCCCCATGGAAGTGAAAGACGAGATTAAACACATGACTAAGGGAGGCAAAAATAGGTAAGTATTCACCCCGGATGTTTCAAAGTGCCATTTGAAGATTTCGAAGATGTCCATAAGAGCTCTCCTTAGGAATTTCAACTGCGAGTTTGTAATATGAGCGAAAAAACCCCAAAAAACAACTCACTCAATGATACGGTGGCACTCCAGTCGCAAATTGGAACCATATGCATCCCACGTGAGGTTTATTCCTTTGTTAAGTGGCTTACAAATTCTGGGTATGCGGTCTGGTTCGTCGGCGGGATTATACGTGACGGGCTTCTCGGTAAAAACCCGAAGGATTGGGACATTGCCACCACAGCGCCATCTGAAGTCGTTATTAAATCACCCTTTAAGGCAATACCAGTTGGAATTCGGTTCGGGGTTATTCATGTGGTGGTGGGAAACGATGTGGTAGAAGTCGTTAGTATTCCCGAATCAACAAAAGTCGGAACCATTGATGCCGATCTGGAACGACGGGATTTCACCATAAATGCAATGGCTTTGAGTTTTCCCGAAGGAAAGCTGATTGACAGGTACGGTGGACGAAGGGATCTCAAAGCCGGGCGTATAAAAGCCGTACGTGATCCGGACGCTAGGTTTCGGGAGGATCCGGTACGGATACTCAGAGCGGCTCGTTTCGTGTCCACCTATGGCTTCAAAATCGCTGCCGAAACCAAGAAGGCAATGAAACGCAATGCAGAAGCGCTTAAGACCTCACCAATCGAAAGAATCCGTGACGAAATGTTCCGACTACTTCCGGGTGATAACGTGGTTGCTGCTGTGGATATACTCAGAAGCGCCGGAGCACTTTCTCAGTTCTTTCCAGAAATCCTAGAAGGGTGGCGGAAAAAACAGAATGAATTCCATAAATTCGACATCTACCGTCACATCCTGCTTTCTGTTTCCTTTGCCCCACCCAGGTTGCGGGTAAGACTCGCGGCTCTTTTTCATGACATCGCAAAGCCGAGGGTCCGAGTTAAAAGGGGTAATCGTTATAGATTTTTTGGTCATGATAAGGAAAGCGAAAAACTGGCCAGGGAAATTCTGGAGAGGTGGAGGGTAAATCACGACCTGATAGAGCAGGTATGCCGCCTTGTGAAAAATCACATGGTGTATGATATCCAAAAGTGGTCCGATGCTGCCATACGCCGACTAATAGCTCGGGTTGGCGAGGATTTGATAGAAGACTTTATTGAGCTCGTACGGGCAGACAGACTGGCTCACGGGTTTGGCACGGACAGCCTTGTAGAAGTAGAAAACCTAAGAAAAAGAGTTCACGAACAGTTAAATCAGCGTCCTCCACTCAAAACCACGGATCTTGCAGTCAACGGCCACGATGTTATGAGGATCCTTGCCATTCCACAAGGCCCGGAAGTAGGCCGAATATTAAGGTTTCTTCATGCACATGTGGTGGACCATCCACAAGATAACAATAGAGAGAAGCTCATCGAACTTATGCTTAAACTCCGTCCAGCGCCTGCTGCAAATCGGTAGACAACACTTTTATACCATGATTTCGTCTTGACTTTTTGAAGGCATGAAGCTAAGAGAACTGCAGCTGTGGTTGGGGGATCGTCTAATGGCAGGACGGCGGACTCTGGATCCGCTAGTCTAGGTTCGAATCCTAGTCCCCCAGCCATTTTCATGTGGTCCCATCGTCTAGCGGCCTAGGATATCGGCCTCTCACGCCGAAGACACGGGTTCGAGTCCCGTTGGGACCACCATATACAAGGTTCGCTTTGTTTCTTAAAATCTCACAAACCTAGATAAATCAAGGCTTCACATCAAATCTCTATATCATAGTGTTTCATAAAATACCTTGACATCCCGTTAAAATATGCGGTAGCTTTTAAAGTAATGGCATTTCAGAGCAAAAGGGGCTACCGCTTATGCCTTTGACAGATACTAAAATCCGCACAGCAAAACCAAAAGACAAAGAATACAAGCTATATGACACAAAAGGCCTGTGCATAATCATAACACCTAGTGGAGGCAAATGGTGGAGGTTTAACTATTCTTATGGAGGTAAACGTAAAACTATCAGCTTAGGAACCTATCCGGAAGTTAGTCTGAAAGAAGCCAGAGAGCGTAGAGACGAAGCAAGGCGTTTACTTGCTCAAGGCATAAATCCAAGTGAACATCGTAAAAAGGAAAAGCAAAAGCTTTTAGAACGCCAGGCTAATACCTTTGAAAAAATAGCGCTTGAATGGTTCAATAGCCGTAAGAATAGCTGGTCAGAAAGCCATGCAAGCCGTGTATATGGACGTCTTGAAAGGTTTATACTTCCTTTCCTGAAAGGTAAGCCAATAACTGAAATTACTCCACAAGAGATCCTGGAAGTAATCAGACCCATAGAGGCCAGGAATACCATTGAAACTGCTCGTAGAGTACTTCAGATAATCGGACAGATATTTAGATATGCTGTATCCATTGGCAAAGCGGATTATGATCCAACATACTCACTCAAAGGCATAATTCCTCCATCAGAAGTAAAACACATGCCTGCTCCAACAGATCCACAGGTAATAGGCGGAATATTAAGGGCTTTGGATGCTTTTGGCGGTACTTTTGTTGTGAGGTGCATAATCAGATTACTTCCTCTTGTGTTTGTACGTCCTGGAGAGCTTAGAACAATGAAATGGCAGGACGTGGATCTTGAAGCCGCTGAATGGCGCTTTATCCTTTCCAAAACAAAAACTGAACACATTGTGCCTTTATCCCGTCAAGCACTTGAAATCTTACATGAAATACATCCTGTTACTTCTCACTATCCTTCTGGCTGGGTATTTCCTTCAATCCAGAGTCCAGATAGACCTCTAAGCGATATGACCATAAATGCTGCATATAAAAGGCTAGGAATAGACACAAAAAGAGAGCTTACAGCACATGGTTGGCGAGCCATTGCAAGGACATTGCTGCATGAAAAGCTGGGCTATCCACCTGAAGTAATAGAGCATCAGCTTGGCCATAAGGTCCCTGATATGCTGGGTAATGCGTATAACAGAACCAGGTTCCTGGAGCAAAGAAGGGAGATGATGCAGAAGTGGGCAGATTACCTGGACCAATTGAAGGCAGGAAGACCATTTTTGTGACAATCTTTTGGGAAAGTTTACCGGGTGAACTGAATAATATCCCACCTGGAGCCTATCAGGCTGGAGTATTAAGCAAGCTACCTGATGGCAGAGCTGTAATTGACGGTTCATTTTTAACCAGGGAAAGCATCAATCTTGGACGTACCAGGCTAACACTTAACTGCCCTTACGAGGAATTTATCAGCACATTTGCAAGAAGGTCCCCACCACGCAAACCAGGAAGAAAGAAGGAGCCATCAAGGCCGATAACTATACTGGCCCATTATCATATGGTATCAAGCCTTTATAAGATACTGGGTAAAAGAGAAAGCAAGAAGAATTGCCGTCTTGTTGTTGCAAGACAATTTCACATTGGAGGCGACAACCCAGATAACATAAATCGCCAGGTACGTCGTGCAATAAGCGAAGGTGAAAGATACCTACACAAGCTGGCTAAATTCCTGGGCCCAAAGAACAAGCCACACATAGTCGTATTTGGGAGCTCTGAGACACTCAAAAACTGGACACTTGCTTGGATTTCTTACTTTGCCCCGGAGGGATGGAACCCCGAGAAAAAACCAGATCACGCAGTAAAAGGCGGCCTGTGGTGCTTCTGGGGTGATCAGGTAAAGAACGAAAAGATAAGCTTTCGTGTTGAGCTCAGCGATCCTGACGATGAAGGGCCATACTTCTTTATCGACTGCTTCAGTATATGAGGCAAAAAAGGGGACAAAAATTAACGAACCTATTTTTGTCCCTTCTCACTATCAGCAAAAAGGTCAGAATAAGACCTGATGAAGTCAATACTACATTGCTAGTACATAAAAACACATTGTCACGATTTATACTACCAACACGGCTTGACAAAACCGACATGATACGAACAGGGACAAATCAGGGGGTAGATATGAAGCTGCCAGAGACAGGATTCCTGAGGTTGAAAGACATTATCGGCGACCCGGAGAAAGGTGTTAAAGGCCTTATTCCCGTCTCGAGAACAACGTGGTGGAGAGGCGTGAAAGAGGGGATTTATCCAAAGCCCGTCAAAATCAGCTCTCGAACTACTGCTTGGCGGGTGGAGGATGTCAGAGAGCTCATAAAAAAACTGGGAAACGGCGACACCGACACATAAAGAAATGGCCCCTGCATCTCTCGGCCCGGTCGATGCAGGAGCCTACGTGCTACGCATTGCGCTGCAGTGCTGTTGCTACGTTGTGGAAAGACTGGTGCGCAGCAGACAGCCCTTGTTAGTTTTGTAGCGAAATGAACCATTTAAGTCAACAAGGGGCAGAGAGAAACGGTTTTGAAAAGAGGAGATAGTATTATGAAAAACGATAAAGGAACGATAGAAAAGTTTTTGGATGTTGTCATGGACGGCATTACAGAAGTAAGAATAATAAAGGTCCCCAGGGTGGGGACCGCTTCGGGGTACTACACTGATGTGACAAAGCTTATTTCAGACATTCAACGATATAACCATAACATTTATATCACGCTTAACCCACCTATAAAAGCGCTTTTTGCCCGGTCGGCAAATAGGCTCACCCCTAGGCCTGAGAAAACCACTGGCGACGATGAAATTGCCTCCCGCCGGTGGCTTTTCATTGACATTGACTCGCAACGTCCTTCGGGAATATCAGCCACTGACGATGAGAAATTCCATGCCTGGGAATTAGCAAAAACCATCGCAAGCTTTCTTA
>Ga0190313_1000260_pt1 | contig 33355 bp, 34 predicted proteins | sample 4870071011_MG_FD_169989 | JGI IMG/M metagenome (GOLD analysis project Ga0190313, IMG submission 169989) | Hydrothermal vent sediment bacterial communities from Southern Trench, Guaymas Basin, Mexico - 4870-07-10-11_MG | ecosystem: Environmental > Aquatic > Marine > Hydrothermal vents > Sediment ... | reverse complement strand
GAATTGAAATGACATGGGTGAACCAGTCTTGTGAGGTGAAAAAAAGTTTCAATAAGACTCTAAGAGAATTGAAATTTGAGCCTTCTAATTGCGTTATTTCAAGCTTTTTCATTTGTTTCAATAAGACTCTAAGAGAATTGAAATCCACATCATTTTGTTATTTTCGACACAGCAACGGAGGGTTTCAATAAGACTCTAAGAGAATTGAAATTTATTATCTCTTTTGAACCTGCTGCTACTGTCGTATGTTTCAATAAGACTCTAAGAGAATTGAAATAGCTCTATTGCTCCAAGCACAAAAGTAAATGCCAAAAGTTTCAATAAGACTCTAAGAGAATTGAAATGCCAAGATAAATTATAGCACCGTGCTATATTATACAGTTTCAATAAGACTCTAAGAGAATTGAAATTCTGAATAGTATTCGTCATAGTCTTCATCGTAGTATTGTTTCAATAAGACTCTAAGAGAATTGAAATATATTTAGGAATATCAGCAATTCTTAATAGCTCTCTTAAGGTGTGTTTCAATAAGACTCTAAGAGAATTGAAATTAATGTATAGATGTGCGGAAGTGAATATTAGAATTACTAGTTTCAATAAGACTCTAAGAGAATTGAAATTGAAAAAATCTACAAATACGAAAAAGAAAAAATGGACGTTTCAATAAGACTCTAAGAGAATTGAAATAATTTCACGATAATTCTCCTTGCTGCCCTGAGCATGAGTTTCAATAAGACTCTAAGAGAATTGAAATCACTCTTCCATTTGTATCCTGGAGAACCTAAATCATATGTTTCAATAAGACTCTAAGAGAATTGAAATATCTGACCAGTAACAAAAATATATTCACCTGTTCCTTCATGTTTCAATAAGACTCTAAGAGAATTGAAATAATCTCAGTGAAATCCTAAAAGTGGACAACGTTGAAGTTTCAATAAGACTCTAAGAGAATTGAAATCCTTCCAACTAATGGTTGGACGTCGTTCATTTCTATAATGTTTCAATAAGACTCTAAGAGAATTGAAATATGGTTTAACCCTCAATATAGCCATGGTAGTATCACCTCAGTTTCAATAAGACTCTAAGAGAATTGAAATTCAATTCTAAGTGTTGTGGATCCAGAACTTGTTACATAGTTTCAATAAGACTCTAAGAGAATTGAAATTAATCAGCTCTGAAATTGTTGAAAATGTCTTCTAAGGGTTTCAATAAGACTCTAAGAGAATTGAAATATCAAAGTCTTTTAGGTCTTCTTTATATTCATTAAGCTGTTTCAATAAGACTCTAAGAGAATTGAAATGAATGAACATGCAAATACATTCAAAGAGTATGGTTTTGGTTTCAATAAGACTCTAAGAGAATTGAAATGTTGCTTTAACAGTAAAGATTTTTCCTGTTACTTTTCTGTTTCAATAAGACTCTAAGAGAATTGAAATAGATACGAAGACGCTATACATTCCACCGACATGGATTGGTTTCAATAAGACTCTAAGAGAATTGAAATTCTTTTTCCTCTCAACTTTGCCTTCAACCTTTTCTCTGTTCCAATAAGACTCTAAGAGAATTGAAATGCTGGATGGGTTGTTGGGACAAATAAGCTTAAGATTAGTTCTAAATAAGAATCTCCATTCTCCAGCAAAAGTTCACTGAAGTTAGATAGTCATTTTTGTTCCCTCAACATTTAAAAGCACATGAGGTTAGGATATTTTAGGTAGACCTAAATTCTGGGGTGATTGCATGGAAGCAGTGAGAGCAGAGAATGTCAGCATTTATTATGATGGCTACACAGCTGTGGAAAACTTAACTTTTAAACTCGAAGAGGGTGAAACTTTACTTCTCTTAGGCCCAAACGGAGCTGGCAAAACAACACTTCTTAGAACATTAGCTGGATTTCACACAGAGTATATAGGTAAACTCATAGTATTTGGAAAGCATCCGTTAGAAGCTAAAGATCTCATATCCTATGTCCCCCAAAGTCATTATCTAAATGAAAGAGTTCCCCTAACAGCTCTTGAAGTTGTTGCAATGGGAGGAATTTACAAGAGAGGTTTTGTCCACTTTAAAATCCCTAACGAAATCTTGAAGTCTGCAGAAGAAGTTCTGGAATTTGTCGGATTAAAGCACATAAAAGACAAACTCTTCAAAGAGCTGAGTGGTGGGCAAAAGCAGAGGGTTCTGCTCGCAAGAGCTCTCATCTCAAACCCAAAGCTCCTCCTTTTAGACGAACCCCTCTCAGCTTTAGATCCAAGTGCAAGGGTTGAAGTTGCCAACATCTTAAGTAAGATAAAGAACGAGAAGGGTATTACAATGATAATTACAACCCACGACGTTAATCCATTGACGGAGATTGGAGATAAGATAATGCTACTTAATAAACAGCTTGTGGCATTTGGGACTCCGGAAGAGGTGCTGAGAGATGAGATAATAAGCAGAGTTTATGGGCCGCTTTCAAAGGCTATTAAAATTGGCAGTAAGTTGTACTGTATCATTGGAGATGTGCATATTCATAGAGGTGAGCGGAGATGATTCCAGAATACCTCTTAAGAGCCCTCCTCGCGAGCATAATGATAAGCGTTCTCCTTGGTATGCTCAGTCCGTTAATTAACATGAAAGGTTTAGCTTTTCTTACCCATGCAACGTTTCACTCCCTTCTCTTTGGTGCAGTTTTGGGCATGATTTTAGGACTTTTAATTGGAAATCTTGGTATAATTATATGGGTTGCTCTTGTTGTGACTATTTTTGTTGTCATAACGATAGCAGAGATAGAGAACAGAGGATTTACAAGCGACACTGCTATTGGAATTGTCTCAAGCTTCGTTGCGGGGGCAACTGTTCTTGGTTTTGGAATTCTCTACAAAGTCATGGCATCAAGGCCATATTTTGCACTTTCAGAAAGCATAGTCTCCTACTTAACGGGGGAGGTCTTCTTGATAACAATCAGCGATTTAGAAATGTTAATTTTTGGTGGGTTTTTGCTTTTCTTGCTCATGCTCTTCCTCTATAGGAACTTCCTTTATGTCAGTTTTGACCCAGAAGGAGTTGAAAGCTATGGCGGGAACGTCAGGGCATATTTGATGATTCTTTATGTTATCGTAGGTGCGATTGGAGCGCTAATAGTCAAAACCGTTGGCTTAATAACGCTTCAAGTTGTCGCCGTCCTTCCTGGAGCAATTGCCATGATGCTCAGCGATGATTTAAGAAAAATCGTAGGTATAAGCCTCTTTCTGACACTTAGTATTGAAATCTTATCAATATTCTTGGCATATGCCACTAACATACCTCCAAGTGGAATAACAACAATTTTATTGGGAGTGATATACGGAGCATTGACATTCAAAAAATGAGGTGCCGAAAAATGAAGCTTGGAGGCATTGATGAAGCTGGAAGGGGGCCGGTTATAGGGCCTCTTGTCATAGCAGCAGTTGTTATTGATGAAAAAAATTTGAGCAAGCTTGAGGCGCTTGGAGTTAGAGACTCGAAGAAAGTGACACCAAAGAGAAGAGAAAAGCTGTTCAATGAAATAATTACACTTTTAGATGATTATGTAATTATTGAGCTAAGCCCGGAGCAGATAGATGGAAGAATTGGCACAATGAATGAGTTCGAGGTTGAGAACTTCATAAAAGCCCTTAACTCTTTAAAGGTGAAGCCCGATGTAATTTACATTGATGCCGCTGATGTAAAAGAAGAGCGTTTTGGCGAAATAATTGGCAAGAGGCTGAACTTTTCTCCAAAAATAATAGCCGAGCATAAAGCTGATGACAAATATCTCCCTGTTTCTGCTGCCTCAATTTTAGCAAAAGTCGTGAGAGATAGGGCAATTGAGAAGCTCAAAGAGCAGTATGGAGAGATAGGATCTGGTTACCCAAGTGACCCAAGGACGATAAAATTTCTTGAGGAATATTACAAAGAACACGGGGAATTTCCTCCAATAGTTAGAAGAAGCTGGAAAACTTTAAGGAAAATTGAAGAAAAGCTTAAGGCTCAGACTCAGAAGAAGAATCAGCGAAATCTGCTTGACTTTCTGAGGTAATTTCATCCCTATGCTCCTCTTTAGACTTCATACTCTTTATTGTCCCAATAATTGGCTTTAGAATCCTTAAAATCCAAGTCCAATAAAACTTAAGTGATTCTTCGAAATACTCCCATTTTATCAGTTCATATGCCATAACACCAAGGGTTACTGCCCCAGCTGGAACGAGAGGAGTTGCATAAAATGAAAACTGGGTTTTCCCACCAAGAATCCACTGCAAGGCATAGAACCCAATTGTGGACCAGAATATTCCAAATGGTATCAGAATTTTTCCACGTTTTTTAGCTGCATATGGAATAGCAAATATAAAGACTATCATTGAGAGCATTAGAATCGGGTCAGTTGCTGCAAAAACATCAGGGTTGTAGTGAAATGGGAATGGCTTTAAACTTATGAACCACTGCCAAAAAGGTGAGTTTGCCGGATGTTCCCCCTTAAAGCTAAGATGCCATGAAAAACTTGCTATGAACTCCTCAACCCATCTCTGGAAGCCGATTGTCATTATTATTGGAATTTCTGGAATCAAAAAGGCAATTCCAGGTAGAATAAGGAGGATTAAAACATTTCTTTTAATGGACACTCTGTTTTTCAGAGTTTTTATCACAAGGACAGGATAGGGAAATGCACCGTTGAGCTTTGTTGCTGCAGCTAAGCCAATTGAAATACCACTTAAGTAATGATTGTCTTCTATCATGACGTACATAAAAATTGCAGTGAAAAGAGCGACATAGATATCAAGCATTGCTGCCAGTGAAGTCGCATACAGCAGAGGATCAAAAGCAGAGAATATCAGCGCAATAAATGCTGCTAAATAGCTTTTTGTAATTCGCAATGCAGCAAAAAATACAAGGAGATTGATTATTACATGAGCAATTAAGCCAGGCAGACGCCAAAAGATTGGCTTATCTTGGATTAGCATGCCCAGCATTATAAAGTCTTTTGCCAGAAATGGATGTTCCGTATTAAGATAGGTCTGTATGTTTTCCTTATCTGGATATTGAAAACCCGGAATTACATCCACACCTTCAATATTCCTTACCTCTTTTACAAATTTGTCGAAGTTGTTCTCTGGTATTTCATAATACACAGCAGGAAAGTTTGTATAAAGTATGTATCTTGTGTAGTTATATCTTTGGGCAATCTGCCAAATCTTGACCTTCATGAGATCAACGTCATATTCTTGAGAAAAATTGAATGGAATGTACTCAACCTTTATTCCAAGTTTTGAAACAAAGCCGGGAATAGTTGGGGGTTCTACAGCTGTGTATGTCCTCAAAATCGTAAATCCAAGAAAGGATACCTTTACCTCGCCCTTAATCTCAGGTTCTGTAAGGAATATTATGTTAACACCCTCACTATTTGTTGTTTCATTTATATAGTGAACATCAATGCCCAAGCGATGTAACACATTTCGGGATGCAGATACATACCATACTTCATCTCCGATATAGTCATACAGTCCCTCGCTTGAAGCTTGTTTATAAGTGTAACAGAAGGTTCCAGTGAGGATGATAATGAGTAGTGCAAAGTAGAGCTTCTCTCTGTGTGTCATTTCTCCTCCCCGTTTGCTCTCTTTCCTAATTACTTTAAATCTTTTCGCAAAAATTTAAAAGAACCTCTCTTAAGGAAATAGCGGTGAGGAAATGGAGGAGTATATTGAACTTGCAGTTGAGATGATAAAGAAGGGATTTGATGAGAGGAAGATTAGGGCGAGACTTCCAAGAGAGAATGCTGACGAGATAATTGAGATAGCGAGAGCCAGGATTAAGGCTAAAGATAAATTCTCGAGAAAGGATTTATGGATGGATTTAGAGGGACTGAGATATGCCACTCATGAGGTAGTTGCTGAATACAGAGCTGAGAGGGTTAAGCCAGAAAGCATAGCCGATGTGAGCTGTGGGATTGGGATACAGCTTATATTTTTCGCCAAATATGCGAGGGAAGCTTATGCAATTGATATTGATGAGAGGAAGCTGTTTTATGCAATGAAAAATGCGGAGAAGTATGGTGTTAAAGAGAAGATAAAATTCATTCATGGAGATTCTTTGAGTGAGTGGGTTATAAAGCAAGTGAATGCAGATGTAATATTCTCTGATCCTGCTCGTCCACCAGAAATGCCCGAAAGGAGGCTGGAGGATTTACTTCCAAGTCCTCTCAAGATTTATGAAGCTTACAAACATAAAACAGATGCATTCATATTTGACTTACCTCCCCAAATTAGGCGAGAAAAAATCCCATGGAAAGGTGAATTTGAGTATATTGACTTATATGGACAGCTGAATAGATTAACTTTTTACTTTGAGCCCTTAGCAAAAGCTGAACGCTCGGCAGTGCTTTTGCCAAAAGGGATTAGGCTTGAAAGCAATCCTAACCTTGAAAACATCATTGAGTGGAGCGAGCCTAAAAAATACCTCTATGAGATTCCACAGAGCATTGGTTATGCCGATTTAATAAACGAGCTATTCCATGCAGTTAAAGGAAACCTCTATATGTTGCTGAGAGAGAAGAGAAGGGTATTAGCAACCAGTGATGATGAAATCAAAAGCGAGTATTTCAAAAGGGCTTACATCATTGTTGGGATCATTAAGTTTCATCTCCTGAGAATTAATGAATTTCTGAGGAAAGAAGGGTTTGGAAGGGCAACGCTTAGAATTTCAATTCCAGACAGCGAATACTGGCGCTTTAGGAAAAAAGTTGAGAACAACTTGAAGGGTGAAAGGAGGGCATATGTATTCCAATACAAGGACAGAGCTATAATTGCTGAGCCGCTTTAATAACCTAAAGCACTCTTTTTGCAAACTGCTTGTAGTGGTGGAAAAGATCAAGTGCCCATTTTCTGGTCTTTGGATCATAACTGACAAGATCCATTGTCATATCATATCTTCCATCAGGGAAGAGAAGCCCAAAGGACAGCACATAATCAGTTACTGTGAATGAAACTTTGGGATTCCATTCCAAAGTATAAATTCGCATGTTGGAGAGTTTCTTTAGGGCGCTTATCTCCTCATCTCCGAGCATATTGAGAAGCTTTTTATATGTCTTCTCTGGTAGTATTGCTTCGATATCTGCTCCTTTAAAGGCAAGCTCTAAAAAGGCATCTGAATATTCCCTGAATACTACAGAAGAAATCGCTCTCACCCATTTTGAATTCCTGATGAGATCGGTATATACCTCATGAGGGGATTTTAATTCGTCCGGAGATGCCACGACAAGTTGAGAATTTTTGAGATTCCCGATAGTCTTGAGAAACTCCTCTGGGACTGGTTTGACATCATGGGTCAACCAGAAGTTTTCAAATTTTGATATGACATCAAAAGAGTCCAGGATATTTTTAAGCTGTATATAGATGAGATATCCTGTATTTGTAAGTTCATACTCTTTGGTGCTTTCATTTTGATGTACGATATTTCTGATTTCCAAAGCCTTTAGGGCATGTAGGATTGAGGAAGGAGTTGAATGGAGTTCATTTTGTAGTTCCTTTAGGATTTTGGGCCCACGTCCAAGTGCTAAGATCAGATCTCGTCGCAATCTTGAAGTGAATATCAGCTTAAGGAGAGTTTCAGCATCCATCATTATCCCCTCATTATTTTTATCTGCTAATGATAGTTTTAGCCTTTTTACAGGAATGGTTAGACTTAACAACACTTCTCAATCATCTGGAGATATCTCACTAATTTTAGCGTTTCTTATCCGTTTTGAACCAATCCTTAATGCTTTGAAATAGTTTATATGTTCCTCTGGAAGGAAATTATCGAGTTTAGTCATTCGAAGACGCTTCTTTTTATTGTTTTTCCTGACTTCTTCTTGTTTTACTTTTATTGGAGATGCCATGAACTCATCAAGTTTTTTGTCCATTTTCCCACCTGGAAGAAATTGAAGAGTTCGATTATATAGATTTTTTGATAGAGTGTAAACTCCCATCACCTAAAATTGTAAATTTATAAAAGATGGAACAGAGGATATCATACATAAAGGAAAAGATACTAAACAATTTTACACAATACAAAACTGTAAGAAATTATTTCAAGAACAGTTCTGAAATGGTTTTAGAGAAACTCTTTTAATTGGGGAAAACATCTAACAAAAGAGAGTAACAAACTAAATGAGGGATCACACATGTGCGGAATTATTGGATACATTGGTGAAAGAAAAGCATGTTATGTGCTTGTGGATGGTCTGAAGAGATTGGAATACAGAGGTTATGATTCTGTAGGTATTGTAACCGAAGAAGGAGGGAGGCTTTATATTAGGAAGGGTGCCGGAAAGATCGATGAGCTGAAGGAAAAGCTTAGGCTTCTTGAGATGCCTGGAAAAAGGGGAATTGGACATACAAGGTGGGCAACGCATGGAATCCCTAACGATGTTAATGCCCACCCTCACACTGACTGCAGTGGAGAAATTGCAGTGGTTCACAATGGGATAATAGAAAACTACCTCGAGCTTAAAGAAGAGCTTATCAGAAAGGGACATAAGTTTAAGAGCGATACGGATACTGAAATTATTGCTCATCTAATTGAAGATTCTTTGAGAGATTTTAAAAACTTTGAAGATGCCCTTAGATATGCTCTACTAAGGCTTAAAGGTTCTTTTGCCCTTGGAATAATATATGCCCATGATAAAGAGCACTTATATTTTGTTAGGAATGAAAGTCCGCTTGTTTTGGGAATCGGGCATGGAGAAATGTTTGCTGCTTCAGATATTCCTGCATTTTTACCGTACACGAATAAAGCTGTGTTTCTTGATGATGGAGAGTATGCTGTTGTAACAAAAGATTCCTTTATTGTAAAAGACTTGAAAACTGGAGAAATTAAAGAAAAGAAAATCCATGAAATTAAGTGGACATTAGAGATGGCAGAAAAGCAGGGATATGAACATTTCATGCTTAAGGAGATTCATGAACAGCCGAAAGCAGTGAAGGAGGCAATATATGGAAATGCTGGTATAATTGATGAGATTGCAAGGGAAATCGCAAAGTATGATAGAATATTTTTTGTTGCCATGGGGACATCTTATCACGCTGCACTTGGGGGTAAATACTTCTTCCAGAGACTCGTGAAAAAGGTACCAGTAGTCGAAGACGCAAGTGAGTTTAGGTACGAGTTTGAGGACTTAATTGACGAAAATACCTTGGTTATTGCAATTACTCAAAGCGGAGAAACCGCTGACACTTTGGCTGCAATAAAACTGGCAAAAAAGAAAGGTGCCAAGGTTCTCAGCATAGTGAATGTTGTTGGGAGTATGGCTACAAGGATCAGTGACCTTGTGCTTTACACCCATGCAGGTCCGGAAATTGGTGTTGCCGCAACAAAAACATACACAACTCAGCTGACTGTTTTGAGCATGCTTGCAATTGCACTTGCAAAATATCTTAACACTGTGGATAAGGAATATCTTCAAAAGATTGAAGCAGAACTCTATGAGATGCCAAAGTACATTGAGGTTGCTTTAGGGTATGAGAATAAGATAAAGACACTAGCGGAAAGTCTTAAAGAAAAAAGAGATTTCTTCTACATTGGAAGGGGCATAAGTCTTGCCACGGCCCTTGAAGGAGCACTCAAGCTTAAGGAGATAAGCTATATACATGCCGAAGGGCTCTCTGCGGGAGAGCTGAAGCATGGACCGCTGGCATTAATTGAGGAAGGTGTTCCGGTAGTTGCGGTAGCTCCAAGTGGAAAAACCTTAGAAAAAATGATATCGAACATCCAAGAAGCCAAAGCCAGAGGTGCACTGATAATAAGCTTGGGAGATAGTGAAGAGCTGAAAAAAGTGAGTGACGTTTTAATAAAAATGCCGAAGGTAGATGAAGTTTTGAGTCCTATAATTTATATAGTTCCTTTACAACTATTAGCATATCACTTAGCAGTCCTGAGAGGTAATGATCCGGACAAGCCGAGAAATTTGGCAAAATCCGTTACCGTTGAATGAGGTGATTTGGATGGTGAAGACGAAGGTTAAAGAAAAATCTAAAAAACGAAAAGATTCTTCTGAGCTATCATTTAACTTTAATAAGATCCGGAAATATGTTTTTCCAATTTTAGTAGTGGTCATTGCATTAATTGGTTTTAAGATTAGATATCAGACGGCAAGCTACAAGTACTTTATAGATCCAGATACATTTTATCATTTTGAGATTTACAAGCTCACGATAAAGGAATGGATACCAAAATACTACATGATGGCAGAGGCTCCATTTGGTTCTATAATAGGTGAACCTCTTGGACTGTATATATTACCTGCCATACTCTACAAGATTCTCTCAGTGTTTGGATACACAGAGCTTGCGGTCTTTAAGCTCTGGCCACCTCTTGTTGGGTTTTTCAGCATTGTTGCAATATACATACTTGGAAAGAAGTTCCACTCAGACTGGGCTGGGCTATGGGCTGCTACCGTTATGATGTTCTCAACAGCTCATTTCGTTAGAACATTTTCAGGAAATAATAGAGGTGATGGTCCATTTTTAATGCTGTTTCTGTATGCAGTAATTTCACTGTTCTTATACCTTGAAACAAAAGATAAAAAGAGGTATCTCTGGGGAATGCTCTTTGTGATATTTTCAGTCACTTCATTAAGCGTCTGGAACGGTTCGCCATTTGGTTTAATGGTTTTCCTTGGCTTTGCAAGTATTTACGCGATTCTATTGTTCGTCTTTGGAAAAATTGAAAAGCTCAAAGAGTTCATTAGAGACTTCTACCCAGCATATTTTGCAGTGCTTGTCTTGGGATACCTTCTGACCTTTCCCGGTATAGTCAGGGTTGAGGGTTTTATCAAGTTCGCGTTTAAGGTATTTCTTGGTCTAATGTTACTGACCCTAATAATGCTCTATGGAGAGAAGTTCAAGCTCAACTACTCCGACAAGAAGCACAGGTTTGCGGTAGTGGCAATAGTGGTTCTCATAGGATTTGCTGGAGCTTATGCCTATGTGGGTCCAAAGCTTTTCAAGCTTATGGGCGGTGCATATCAATCAACTCAGGTATATGAGACTGTTCAAGAGCTTGCAAAGACGACTTGGGATGACGTATCACGTTATTACGCAGTGAAATCATCGGATGGGACGATCTTCCTGATCTCTCTGCTTGGAATTGCTACAGTAGCACTTCGCTTTGTACTCACTTTGTCCAGAGAAGGGGAGGTTAATGAAAAGCAATTGTTTGTATTGCTTTACTATGTAATGTCTCTCTATCTTATGTGGACAGCTGTGAGATTCTTGTTCTTAGCTTCTGGAGCGGTTATACTTGGGTTTGGTATCCTAATTGGAGAGCTCTTTAGCTTTGTTGAGAATATGAAAGAAAGAACATCTACAAAAGCACTTTATGCTGTGCTTTTGATAATACTCTTCGTACCAATACCAATAGTGGGCGCGACAACTATGAATTCTCAAGCAAAAGCAATGGCAAAAGCAGGTTCAGTAACCCCATCTTGGGAAGAAACACTAAGATGGCTGAACCAGAACACACCCAAGCTTTCAACTGCTACTTCATGGTGGGATTATGGATACTGGATAGAAAGTTCTCTCCTTGGTAATAGGAGAGCCTCTGCTGACGGAGGACATGCGAGAGACAGGGATTACATATTGGCAAGGTTTCTTGCAAATGATGGAACAAAAAGTGAAGTCGATTTTGAGAGTTGGGAGCTCAACTACTTCATAGTATGGACCCAGGATATCTTCAAGTTCAATGCAATAAGCTATCTTGGTGGAGTCATAAGCAGAAAAGAAAGAGACAGCCTTGCCATGATACTTCCCTTCCAGAAATACGGAGAAAACCTTTATGTCCTAAGCCAAAACCAAATAATAAGAGTGCTCACAGAAAATGGGAAAAAGAAGGTCGTGATCCAGGTTGGAAATCAGCAGCTTGAACCTATACAGGCTATATTTCTCCAAACTGGAGAAGTAATTAGGGAACAGGGAACATATCCCGGCATTGTCTGGGTATTCCCCAACTACGCCATCTTAACATATCATAAAGTGGCTTTCAGCAATTTTATCAGGATGGCATTTTTGGGTGGAAACGGAGTCCCAAACTTCCGGCTTGTTAAGTCAACGGGAGACATCAATGTGTATGAGTTCCACCCATTTGTGATTTATAAAATGGAGGTTTACAAAAACGGAACATGGAGCTCTATCAAAAAGCTTGAACCTGGAGAATACAAAGCCAGACTCTACATATCAGCATTTGGCAGGGATGTGAAGGATGCAACAATAAAGCTCAGAGCCTATAAAGATGGAAAGCTGGTAGCCGAGGAGACAATAGCCACTCATGTTAACATTGATCACTTGCAAGAGAAACCAGTTGAGGTAACGCTGAACGTTCCACATGCAACTAAGTATGAGCTTGTACTTATCCAAAAAGGACCTGTTGGAGCATTGGCAAGTGCCCCAGAATTTAATGGAGAACCTGCAAATCCAATTTATGTTGTCCCAGAGGGAAAAAGCGGTAAGCTTGCATTAAAGGCAGAATTTGACAGGGGTTATAAAGCAACCCTTTACCTAAGGGCTACCATAATATACTTAGTGAGAACACAGGGAACAAACAATGAAGATGAAAATGCAGCGTTTGGGCCTCATATGGACATCATAAAATATGTTCCAGTAAAGAGAGATGTCTCGGTTAAAGCTGGTGTTAATACGATAACAGCGGATGTTGAAATGCCTCAAGTCTTTACCCAGTATATAGAACAGCTCAAGCAGAGGTATGGAGCCGATAAAGTGATTATTAGAGGGAGGAGAATTGAACCAGTGTTTGTAGCAGATAAGGAGTACGTGATTTATAAGCAAGGTTAGCTCTTGTCTCTCACTATTTTTATGTCGTCTAAACTTTTTAATTTTGATCTTTGAGCTGTTTCTTCAATTTTTGTATCAATTTCTTTTCTTGGTTTTAGAATTAAGCATTCTACTTGGGAAAATCCAAGCTTTTTGAGTGCGTAAGCTCTGTGGTGACCATCAAGGATGTAATATCTCCCCTGATGCTCCAACACTATGATGGGGGCATCATAGCCATGCTTAATCTCTTGAAGAACGACCAATAACTTTGCCTCACTGAGTTCCCTTTGGGTTGGTATCAGAATATCAAGCGGAAGATATTTGTGGTCTATAATAAACTTAACCCCATAGATAAGCTCGTTCTCTCGTTTGAGATGCCTTGCTCTTTCAAATGCCTTTTCTCTTGTTATCAAGATGATTTCTTCTTTCTCTGTCACTTTTTAACTCCCCTGACAGCTATGAATGCTCCAAGACTCTTCAAATTTTTGTTGAATTTCTGGTCAACTTTCTCCGCAAATCCAACAAATGGAAAGAACGATGGGAAAAATATAATGCCTCTGCTCTCTACATTATCAAATCCTGCATTTGTTAAGAGTGTTTCTAATTCTTTTGGAGTGTAGAATCTTGCATATCTGTATGCCGTTTCAACAAACAAGCTTTTAAATCGTTTGAAAAGAAACCATAAACTTTTTCCGTTCATGGTTCCTATGATAACTTCTCCTCCTGGCTTTAGCACCCGATATATTTCATTCAAAGCTTTTTCGGGTTCGTGGATAAACTCAAACATTGTAACACTCAGCACCAAATCAAAGACTTCTTCTTTGAATGGCAAATTATATGCATCAGCTCGAATGAAAAGAACACGCGGAAGCTTGGACTTGGCAATTTTAAGCATCTCTTGATTCAGGTCAACTCCTATCACATCAAAGCCCCTTTTATGGAGTTCAATAGTATAATTTCCAGTACCGCAGCCCAAATCTAATGCTCGTCCTCTTTTCGTTTTAATCATGGAGAAAATAAGCCTTTTCTCTGTTCTATCAACATACTGGCCAACTTTCGTTTGATACCATGCATCGTAGTGGTGAGCAATTTTGTCGAAGTATTGGGCCATCTTAAACCCCAAGCTTGCTTTCTATCGTGATAGGTTTATCTACTCTGTCGTCAATTTTCACACTTATTACCACCCTTTTTGCTCCAGCTTTGAAAATTGCTTCATGGCATCTTTTAATCAGTTTAAGAATCGAATCAATATCTCCTTCTACTACAGTTCCCATTGGGCAGACCATGTATTTTAACCCACTCCTCCTTATCTCCTCAATCACCGGTTCAAGGTACTTCCCAACGCTTGGAGTCTCTGTTCCAAGGGGAAAGAGACAAATTTCTGCAACGGCCATTAGCCACCACCAGCGGGAGGGAATATATGGATTACGTCATCTTCCTTCAGCTCGGTATCCCAAAGCTTTAGGTGAACAATATTATGACCATTGATAAGTACAATTCCGTTAACGTCTCCATCTTCATCAATTAATTCCTTTTTAATCCCTGAAAACATCTTGTCAAGCTTATCTAAAAGCTCCCTTACAGTTTTTACTCCACTAATTTCAATTTCTTTTCTCCCAGTCAAGTCTCTCAGAGTGGCGTAAAATTTCACTTTCATTAAACTCACCAAAATCAAATTTTTGGATTTAGAAATAAAGATTTTTCTCTCACTCGTGCTCTTTTCTCTTTTTCTCTTTGTTGTGGATATAATCTAAGAGTGGTCTAATTCTCTCCCACACTTCCTCAATTCCTCCATGACCGTTTATCTGAACATATACCCCCTGTTTTCTGTAAAACTTAATTATTGGCCTCATATTTTTTATGTAAATATCATACCGCTTTGAAACAATGTCTGGTTTATCGTCTGGTCTCTGAATAATTTTCTCTCCACATATGTCACATATATTCGGGACTTTTGGTGGTTTGTAACGGACATGATATACGGCTCCACACTTGCTGCATATTCTCCTTCCACTTATTCTTTCGATACTTTCTTCCTTCGATATGAATATGTCAACTGCAACATCTAATCTGATTCCATGGTCATAGAGGTAGTTTTCTAAGGCTAAAACCTGCTCAGCAGTTCTTGGATAACCATCGATTATGAAGTTATTTCGTGTCCTTCTTAGTCTTGAAAGAACAAGTGTGTTAACAACAACATCGGGGATCAGATCTCCCCTTGCCAGATATCTTGCCATCTCTTTTCCGAGTGTGGTGCCTTTCTGTATCTCTGCTCTAATTATGTCTCCGGAGGATATATACTCCAGGCGGTACTTTTCAACTATTTTTCGAGAATGAGTAGATTTTCCGCTTCCAGGTGGCCCAAAAATCAAGATATTCATGTAGCTCACCGATAGTGATTTATAATTCAAACCATAAAAAGAATATGGTGGTAAGCATGCCGCGTCTCCTAACTGGTTTTGTTAGGGCAGCTGGTTATGCAAACAAAGTGAGAAAAGTATTATTCGCTATTACACGAGGAAAAGTCAATCCCGAGGAAGTGGTAAGAGCAGCCGCTGAGCTTAATCAGTATATCTTCAACAAGTTTCAGGATATGGGTGTAAAAAAGGAAGATGTTGTGAGGATTGAGGTGGAGTTTGATATTAAGGACGGAAAAATTGAATGGCGCTATGATAGCTTGAAAATTGAAATTTACAAGAAAGAGGAAGAAGAGAAACTTGCGGAGGCCATGCGTGAGGTAGAAGAAAGTGAAAAAGCCCTTGAACTTGTAGTTGAAGAACTCAGCAAGCTATCAGAAAAGCTAAGAAGCTTGAGTGACGAAATCTCTCAACTTGTTGAAAAAATTAAACAGGAACATACAACATTAAAACTCGAATTTGAAAAAGAAGAAGTTTAGATGCCCAAATTATCCAGAAAGATATTGACATAAGCAATAACATGTGAAGTTAGGTAGCTCTTTCTTCCGATGCTAATCTTTTCTGCAATGCTTTCAAGAAAAGCCTCATCTTCCTTAGTTAGTCCAATGTGATCTCCAAGAATAAATGCGAGGTTTCCTTTAAAGTTAACCTTAGTTATTGGTTTGCCCTCTTCGTGAAGATAGTAGAGCTTTGCAGTTTTGATGGTTTTTCTCACGATATCCTCAAAGGTCAAATTGCTGATGTAAATTCCTGGTAAGACTTGATGCTCTTTGCTGGGCTCCTTTATTTCTTCGCCGGCTTTTAGTGCTTTAATATCAGTTTTGCAATGCTCCTCTCATCTGGATTTATTGTTTTGGATTTAATCTCATTACCTTCAAATCGTATAGTTTTAGGTGGATTCGGTGGACCATTTAAATTTAGCCAGACTCTAACATTTTTACGAAAGCCATGGGAAAGCAGAAAAGCCGAATTAATGCTCCGACAGAGTAAATCAATCCTACCGCTTGTTCCAGGTAAATCTTTTAGACTGAAATCTGCCTTTGTATGTGCGTGATTTGCTTTGATTATGAATACTCTCATCATGATCAAAATGGAAGGAAAGATTTAAAAATCAGTCGAGAGCTTCAAGAAGCTTCTCCAGGAACATCTTCTCTGGATAAGCACCCTCAAACTCAACTTTGTCAATGCCGTTAACTTGGATGACTATCTTTGGAACTGCCATCACCCTGTACTGGTCAGCCCACTCTGGGTATTCAATCGCTTCAACCATGTCTCCAAGTACCTTGTTCTTTCCAGCTAATGCATTCTCAATAGCAAACTTGTGTGCCATTCTAACTGCCATGGGACAGTATGGACAGGTTGGCGTTACAAATACCAAGATTCTGACATCTTTATCAACTTCTTTGATGACATCTTTGGTCTCTTCCATTAAATCTGTTGTTCCGTTAGAGACATCAACTATATCCTCAAGAAATGCGCCAAACTCATGACCGGCTGGGAGACCGAAATATCTAACCCCAAAATCTTTTCCATCCTGAGTTATTACTGTAACTGGAGCTCTGTCAACTCTGTACTTCTGTGCCAGATCCTTTTCCTTGCCAAAATCATGGATCTCAAAACTAACAAGACCACTCAGCTCGCTAATCTCTTGAACAAGCTGCTTAAGCTGTTCACAATACTGACAATGATCCTTGCCAATGAACACGATAAGCTTGACTGGGTTGGTTAGCTTTGAAAAGAACTCCTCCTTAATGACTCTTTTATCTCCATCACTTATCAATCCCATTCCAAACACCCCCAAATCCTCTGAGCTAAAGGTTTATAACCTTTAGAGTGCAACATTTTAATAAAGTTTGCAAATTTAAAGTTGTCAACCAAAGGTTAGATGCACACTATATAAGCTTTACGCTACAAATTTGAGTAGGTGGGGGACATGTCTGAACCAGATATATTTTACATTCTGGGAAATAAGGTGAGAAGAGATTTGCTCAGCCATTTAACTTGTACTGAATGCTACTTCAGTTTATTGAGCAATAAAGTTAGTGTTTCATCAACGGCAGTCTCAAAACATCTCAAAATCATGGAAAGAGAGGGACTCCTCAAATCATATGAGAAGGAAGGTAAATTCATAGGGCCTGTCAGGAAGTATTATAAAATAACCCTATCCAGCACTTATGTTGTCACTGTAACTCCGAATTTATTCTGGTATAAGGGGATTAAGCTGGATGGGAAACCTGAGTTAAGGAAATTCGAGATAGACCTGGAGAACCTTGAAGAATCACCAGCTACTCTTCAGGCTATGGTCATAAACCTTATTGATGCGAATAAACAGCTGTACACTCTGCTGGAAGCTTTGAAGTCTCTTGAAAGCTACAGAGATATGCTTGTAAAAAGGATAAAAGAACACTATTTGGACGAGATTGGTGACATGACTCAGCTGGCAATACTTCACTATTTGATGCTTTACGGGGAGGCTACAATTGAAGATCTCAGTGACCGATTTAACATCAAAGAGAGAGAGGTCATCAAAAAGGCCGAAGAGCTGAATAAGTTTGTACCGTTAATAATAAAAGATAATGGCACAATAAAAATAGATGAAGAAAAATTAAGAAAGTTAGTCAAATAGCAGGAGGTTTAACTATGGCGCTTTCAAAGGTTGGAATTCTAGTTAACAGAGAAAAGTGCTATCTCTGTGGCTCTTGTGTGGCGGTATGTCCAAAGGAGGCAATAATAATTGAAAACGATGAATGGAAATTCTTCCAAGAGAAATGCATTGGATGTAAGTTCTGCGTTTTGACTTGCCCAGTTGGTGCTTTAACTGCTAAGGAGGTTGAGTAAAATGGAGCTGTATTATGATGTTGTAGTCGTTGGAGCTGGCATTGCAGGGCCAATTTTATCAAGGAATTTAGCCAAAAAAGGATACAGGGTTCTCATGATTGACAAAAAAGCCGAAATAGGGTCACCAAAGAGATGTGCTGAAGGATTAGGCATTGCAAACTTCAAAAAATATGATATTCCATTGGACAAGCGTTTCATAAATAGAGAAATTTATGGTGCTACTGTTTATTCTCCAAGTGGTTACAAACTTGAAATTAGATATGATAAAGTAGGTGGCATAATTTTGGAGAGAAAAATCTTTGACAAGATGCTCGCTTATTATGCAGCCAAAGCCGGAGCAGATGTTATGGCAAAGACAGAAGCGATTGGCTTAATAAGAAAAGAAGGCAAGATAGTCGGGGTTAAAGCTAAGCACGAGGGCGAACCTTTGGAGATTTACGCTGATGTGATTGTCGCGGCTGATGGTGTAGAGAGCAGGGTAGCAAGATGGGCTGGAATAAACAGCTTTTTACCACCCCACGAGCTTGACTCAGCTTATGAATACGAGATGATAATTGAGAATTTTGAGTTTGATCCAGACATCATTCATCTTTACTTTGGCAATGAAGTTGCTCCAAGGGGCTATGTATGGATTTTCCCAAAAGATGAAGACAGGGCAAATGTTGGGATTGGAATAAATGGGGATAATCCAAAAACGGCAAAGTACTACCTTGAGAAGTGGCTCAAAGAGAACAACATAAAAGGAACCAAGATTTTGGAAGTTAATGTTGGAGGCGTCCCTGTTGGCGGCTTTTTGAAAGAGCTTGTCAAAGATAACGTTGTAGTTGTCGGTGATGCGGCAAGACAGGTAAATCCAATGCACGGTGGGGGAATAGCAGAAGCTATGAAAGCGGCAACGATAGCAAGCAAGTGGATTGACAAAGCTTTGAGTGAGGAAAATCTTGAACTACTCAAAGGCTACACTGAGGAATGGTGGGCTGGAGAAGGGCAAAGGCTTCTTAGAATTCTAAAAGTTAGGCAGATAAGTGAAAAGCTCAGTGATGATGAGCTTGATGCCGCAGTGCAAGCGATGAGTGGTGTAGATGCCGAGAAAATAGCTGCTGGGGATTACAAGGAAGTCTTTAGGACTTTAATAAAGAATCCAAAAATATTGCTAAAGCCCAAAATGCTTAAACTTTTGAAGGAGGCACTTTAGGGTCTCCTTTTATTTGTCTTATTATTGTATTTCCATTTTCTGCAGTTCATGTTCAAACAGACTTCATATTCCCTGTTTTTCTCCCTGATTTTCACTATTGGGGCATTGCCGCACTCTGGACAAACTTTTCCCGTTGGAATTATTTCCCCTCTCTGTAAAAGCGGGTAGGTAACATCACAGTTGGGCCAGTTTGAGCAGCCAACAAACCTCTTTCCAGTTTTTCTGTTGTATCTTATAACCAAATCTCCACCACATTTAGGACATTTTCCCACAATTATTCTCTCATTTTTTTGTTTTCTCTCATCTCTGTCAACAGCTTTTTTTATAGCTTCTTCCTCTTCTGATGTCAAGTCTTTAACAGTCTTTTTCTTTGACTTCTTATTTTTGCTTTTTTCGCTTTCCAATAACTTTTCCATAAGTTCCCTGCCTATGTCCAGCTCCTTGGCTTTAAACTCCTTGAGAATCTTTATTAACTGTTCCTTTGCTTCTTCAATGACCTTATCTTTGCTCAGTTTCCGCTTCATAATTTCATCCATTTTTTCTTCGAACTCTCTTGTAAGTTCAACACTCACAATCTCCGGCACGTTCTTTTCCAAAGCCTCGACTACCTTTATGCCGAGGGGAGTTACCCTAATTTTTTTCTTCCCCTCAATGTACCCCCTCTGATAGAGCGTCTCCAAAATCTGCGCCCTTGTTGCCTTTGTTCCTATTCCTAAATCCTCCATCTTTTTGATGACGCTTGCCGGACTATAACGGGCTGGAGGCTTTGTTTTCTTTTTCTCACGCTTGATTTGGATAACTCTGACAGGCTTTCCTTCTCTGAACTTAGGCAGGATAACTTCATCAAAGCTGACATATTTGCCGTAAATCTTGAGCCATCCTTCCTTTAATGTCCTCGCTCCGCTTAAAATGAACCGGTGATTGTTTGAGTTTATTATGACTTTCATAATCTCCCTAACTGCTGGGTCTGCAAATGCTGCCAAAAATCTTCTAACTATTAAATCGTAGATGTTCTTTTCCTCTTGAGTTAGCTCTCCAGGTTTAGGCAATTCACCAGTAGGGTAAATTGCTGGATGGGCTGGGTCATCTTTTGGTCCTTCAACTGGTTTTAGCTGAGGTTTGCCCAAAAGCTCATGGGCAAAGGGCTTGTATTCAGGGATTTTTGCGAGGCTTTGAATTATGTATTTGTAGTTTAGATTCTTAGGGAGTTTCTGAGAGCTTGTACGTGGATATGAACAGTTGTGCACAACTACTCCATTGGCTATGAAGTTGTGGTAGTTCTCAACAACTAAATCATAAACTTTTCCTTTATAATGGAATTTCTCAATCTCTTTGATTTTTAAGATGTAAACGTCACCAGATGCAACTCTTCTCAAGTCGCTGTCTTGCAAATAGGGCAGAAGCTTTTTGAGCTTGTCTAAGCTTATTGCTCTCTTGTGTACTGTTTGGTTGCCTAAATCAAACCTTTTCCACACTCCAGCATTGGACTTTATTTTTCCTTTCCACTTCTCAACTTTTATTAAGCTGTAGTGGCGTGAAAAAGGTTTCCTCTCCCGTATTGCAAGCTGTCTTACTCTCTCCAAATCTTCCCGTTTAACCCTGAGATAGCCTTTTATCAGCTCATAAAAGCGTAGTGCATCACGTGAGTAAACCTTAAGCTCATATGCTTGGAACATGCCATTTCTATCCTTTTTAGTCCAGATATACGTTCCAACGCCTAACAGCTGCCAAAGCATCTTAACTTTATATATTGCCTTCTTGTTCTTTGATGTCAAAACAATCTGAGGCGAAAACGACTTTTTCCCTCCCGTAGGCTTTATCCCAATGTGCGAATCGGCATCATAATACCCAGCCAAGAACGCCAAAATCCATTCTCTCTTGGAGGTAATCTCATCTGGGATATCAAATACCTCAGTTTTATTCCCGTATGGACAGCCTAAAAGCTCAAATATCCTTGTTAATGATTTGCTTCTTATCGTTATTACCTTATGTTTTTTGTTGTATCTGATGCTAAGACCAAGAGCTTTGACTGAGTGCTCAATAGCTTTGATTGTCTCCATTTCTCTATCTTTGGCAGGAATTGTTATTGCACCTTTCTTTGCAAGATGTCCATCGCCAATCACAAAGCCAAACAGATACCAGAAATCCTCATTAGGCTCAAATCTAACCGGTTTAACTGAAGTGCTGTAAGTAAAACCAAGATAGTTCTCCCTCAGCTCTTTCAGTGTAATAACTCCCTCTCCCAGCAGGTATCTAACTATGGGAACCGGCATTTTGCCGCGCAAGTATTTATAGTATGTTGGTTCCTTTATATTAAACAGAACAAGAATCTCAGTTTTTTTATTGGCATCCATGAGTCTTTTTCTAATTTCTTCTCCAAATTCTGGCTTGAAAAGTATGTAGTCTTTCATGGAATTTGCTTTCTCAAGAAGAATATCAAGCAGGGTCAGTGTTTTTTCTTCATGGAATTTGGAGTTGTTAATCAGCATTACTACTTGGTCATTCTCTTTTAGCTTTTCGGCAGGGACAAAAATTAATTTATCCTCACGATAAACCAAAACTGGATGATCAGCAGTGATTAAAAGCTCAGTGTTATCTGAGAGCTTTACTTTGTACATGAGTTCATCAGCTTCTCTTTCAAGTAACTTGTAGTGGCATTTCGAAAGCCTCAGTCCAAAATCAAGGGCCAAAACTTCGCCTTCTTCTGGGAGTTCTTCAATTCGTTTTATACCGTTAGGCGTCAAAATTAGGGAATCTGGGTGAAGACAATAACCTTTCTCATACAACCTCTGCGCAATATCCAAAGTCTTCTTTGGAGAATAACCAAAAGCAGAATACGCTTCTCTCTGGAGTGTTCCCAAGTCAAAAGGATGTGGGGAATTTCTCTTCTGCTGCTTGACTTCAACTTTCTCGACAAAAGCTGGCCCTTTCTTAGCCTCTTGAACAATGCGCTTTGCCTCCTCCTCATCTAAGATGCGCTCTTTTTCGTAGGTGGCTATATACTGCTTCCCGTTTTTCTCCAAAATCATCTTTATGACCCAGTATGGAGTTGGCTTGAAGTTTGCAATTTCCTTTTCTCGTTCAACTAAGAACTTGAGCGTAGGCCCTTGAACTCTACCCGTGCTTAAAATCATCCACTTGCCGCTTGCACGCTTTATAGCATGTGTTAGAGCTCTCGAAAGGTTGACACCCCAATACCAATCAAGAACATGCCTCGCTATTCCAGCATCGGCCATTCCAAAGTTTATCGTTGGCTCAAGGTTGTACCATGCCTTAAGGATGTCCCTCTTCGTTAAAGCTGAGAACTTCATACGCTTTGCTTTCTTCGGGTCAACGCCGCAGGCGTATTTTAATGCTGTATATCCAATTACTTCACCTTCAGTATCATAGTCACAAGCAACTATAAATTCATCAGCTCTCTTTGCAAGCTCTCTCAAAGCTTTGATATAGTCTTTGGCATAGCTCTTTCCTTTTTCAGCAACATAAACTGGGACCCATTCAATATCAAAAATAGGGTAACCATAGGTTTTGGTTTTCGGAGCCAGTGTATAGAGATGACCAACTGCTGGAGCCACGATTATCTTTTTTCCATCGCGGGTTAATTCATAGTAGGGAACACCATACAAAGTTTTTCGTATGGGCTTTCCTTCAGCAAGGGCATATGCAATTTTCTTTGCAACATTTGGCTTCTCTGCAATAATTAAGACAGTCATTGGCATCTCCTCTTAGGGAATTGAAGAAGAGCATATAATAAATTTTTGGAAAAGGGGGGCAGTAGGGATGTCGCCCGTTCTGGTTATCCGCTACCTTTGAAGCAAGTGGAACTTTCGGTAGCGGATAACCTTCCACCCTCGTGGTTTCATTGGGTGGCTTTCGGGGGGAACGGTAACTCCCCACATCTTCCGTTAAGTCTCCATTCGGGCTTACAAAACCCCACATACCGGAGACTGCTACATCACTAAAAACTACCCCACAAGGCTATATAAAAATTACGGAAAACAAAAACCAACAAATGTTTCGTAAGTTCCTATTTACGAAACAGCCCCTGGGGGTCCCGAGGTCATCGCAACCCAATACTCCTCGGGCATAATAATCTGACCTCCTCCCCGTCCTGAAGGGCGAGGGTTCCAACGAGTTAACCCCTCGCCAATGACGAGGAGGTTTGCGGGCTCATCCCCTACTCGCGTTATCACTTTCGGTTCAGCCCGCAGGCCCGGTCTAAGGCCCATTACCCCTACCACAAAGCGGCTCAGGGTTATCGTCTCAGAGGCCACCTCACAGGGTTTCAACTACCGAGAGGCAATTTTGAAAGGACGCCTTACGGCGTCAACCCTCCAATGCTGGAGGGTAACGTGAAACCCCTCATCTCATCGGGTTGTTCTTTGGTGGCCTCTCCGAGGCTTTACTACGTTCAAGAGTTTAAAAGGGTTTCGATCTTATAAAGAGCCAGATTCTCAATTACTCCATCCCCGCCCCGAGGCTTTCAAAAGAAAAAGGAAGGGCCAAAGACTTATAACACTTGACCCTACATGAAGTATGAAGGTACAACAGGTGTGAGCAATGGCTGGAACAATAAGCAAAATTGTGAGATTTGAAGACGAAGAAGAGTTTTTAATGGACATGGAAGACGTCATGGAGCACTTTACCTATTTGGCAAGTCGGTATGGAAGTGGAAGTGTCCTTGAAGGCTTTCTTCTGTGGGACTATGTGGGAATTCAGGACGATGAAGGAATAAAGATATTCCGCATTGGGGAGTTTCCATACATTGAAGGCACGCTTAAAGTTGATTACGAAACATTGAGAACTTTAGAGAGGTATTTTGATGAGATTGAAAGTCGTTGGAGTGATTTAAGTGTTGAGGAAATTGATTATTTCATTAGGATGCTCAATGAGGCACTGGGAAGGGAAATTGTTTTCTATGAGGCTTATGATTTAGGCTTGAGCAGAAATGAAGCATATCTAATTTTAAATATTAAGGCACTTCACTATCTTGACCGAGTAGTGGATGCTGAAGATAGGGAAGTTTTGGAAAATGCTGTAAGGCTTTTGATGAAATATGTTTGAGGTGATAGGCTATGTTATTCAAAAAGAAAGGGCTCTTCACGGTTAGTGATGCAATGAAGGTAGTTGAGATTGCAAGCAGGAAAAATGCAAAAGAGATCATAGTGATGTGTGAGACAATTGATGAAGATGCCAAGAGAAGACTATGGGACTATGCAAATGCGGTAAGACTGATGGCAGATTTAACTGGTGAGCAGAGGGAGGTTAGAATTGAAATTCTTGAAGGCTATGTGAGCGATAAGGTGAAAGGAATTGAGCTATAAGCTTATTTTAGCCGAGATCTTCAATAGCTGGCAGGGTGAAGGCGGAAGCGTGGAGGGTTCAGCTTTTGGAAGGAGGCAGATTTTTGTTAGGTTTGCTGGCTGCGACCTTAGATGTGTGTGGTGCGACTCAAGACAGTTCATAGATGCCTCAAAAGTCTTACAGTGGCGCTACGAGATTGAGCCTTTTTCTGGAAAATTTGGATACAAGCCCAATCCAGCCACCTTGGATGAAGTTGTTGATGTTATTTTGAGTCTTGACACGGGGGATATTCATTCAATCAGCTACACTGGAGGGGAGCCAATCCTACAAATTAAGCCTTTAATGGCATTAATGGAAAAAATGAGTGAACTCGGATTTAAGAACTTCCTTGAAACTCACGGAGGTTTTCCAGAAAAGATTGCCGAGATAGCCCATCTCGTTGATTACGCAAGCGTTGACATAAAAGACGAAAGTGCGAGAGCAACAGATGAGTGGAGAGATTTAGTTATAAGGGAAGTTGAAAGCATTAAAATCTTGAGGAAGGCTGGTGCAAAGGTTTATGCCAAGCTTGTGGTTACAAGAGATACTAAGCTTGAAAACATCGAGTGGTATGCTTCCCTCCTCAAAAGCTTAGCTCCCCTTGCAATTCAGCCAAAGGAACCAATTGATATCTCACAAAAGCAGGTGATGGAGTTTTACAAGGTTGCTGCTAAGATTTTGGGGAGAGAAAACGTTGGGTTGAGCTTTCAAGTTCATAAATATTTGAACGTCTTGTGATTTAACATTTTTAAGCTTCCCCTCCAATGTATGCTCAGGCGATGATGTAGATTGGCCTTTGGGGTATTGATGCCCGGGATCGACGTAGCTGAGCCTTCACAACAATCCAACCTCTGTAAGTACAAATTCAATCTCTTGAACAGCTTGCTCATCAAGTGGTAAGGAGGGTGTCCTTGGATAACCAACGTTTAAGCCGAGCATGTTCATAGCCTCCTTTATTGCACTTATCTGATTGTATTTTTTCACCAAGATTTCATTGAGGTAATTTATCATTAACTGCAGACGTTTGGCTCTATCATATTTCTTTTCAAGAAAAGCGGTGTAAAGCTCAACACATAGGCGGGGGGCAACATTTGCAACAGCTATAACCGCTCCATGAGCTCCTAATGCCAATGCGGGGTAAATTAGATCTGCAGTTCCGGCTAAGATGCTCATATCTTCGCCGAGTCTTCTGATAAGTTCACCTATTCTCCCAATTGAGCCACTTGAATCTTTAATCCCTATTATGTTTGAATACTCCTCAACTAAACGCTCAATAATTTTAATTGGAATGTTTATCCCGGTAAACTTGGGAACATTGTAAATCAGAATTGGAGCTTCAATGCTTTGAGCAATTGTGGAATAATGGGCGAAGAGTTCCTTTTCATTTGGCTTGAAGTAGTAAGGTGGAGCTATTAAGAGGGCATCTACACCAAGATTCCAGGCTTCTTTTGCAAGTCTTATGGTCTCTCGTGTTGAATTTTCAGTCACACCAGCAATAACTGGTAGGTTTGTCTCTTCACAGACTATTTTTAAGACTCTTAACTTTTCTTCAAAGCCCAGGTATGGAAACTCACCGTTGCTTCCTAATGTTACAAAACCACTCACTTTGGCATCTTCAAAGTAATGGATAAGACCTCTCAGGGCTTCTTCATTGATATCCTCATCCTCATCGAAAGGCGTTACATGGGGAACATATATACCCTCAATCAAATGAAACACCAACAAAAGTTGGATTTTTAGGTAATAAATTTTTTGATGAACAAGCTTTTAAATCGTGATGCATAAGAGCTGAAGTGGGATTTAAGGATGAAGTGCCTGGTAGTAGGACATTTAACTCATGACATAATACTCAGAGGAAGTACCAGGATTGAGAGAATTGGTGGGGGAGTGTATTATTCCGCTCTTGTGCTCTCCCCTTTCTGTGATGTAGAGATTATCACCAAAGTCGGAAAGGATTTTCCAAAAGAATGGCTGAAAGAACTTAAAGAAAGTGGAATTAGGACCACGCTTCTTCCTTCAAAATCTACTACAACCTATGAGCTTAAATATCTTGATGAAAATACGCGAATTCTCAGACTGCTATCTAAAGCCGATTCTTTTAGGGTATCTGAGATTCCTACCGATAACTGGGATATTATACTTCTAAATCCTGTTGCCAATGAAATTTCAGGTGAGATTGTGAGGAGAATGAAAGGCTTTATCTCTATTGATGTTCAGGGATTCGTCAGGAGTTTTGAAAATGGAAAGGTTGGACTAAAAAGGATTAATGCTTCATTTTTAGGCAATGCTAAAGTTGTTCATGCAGATGTTAATGAGTTTGAGATGCTCGATGGAATAAGAGATAAGCAGCCAGAGGTTATGCTTATTTCCAATGGAGCTGATAGAGGAGAAGCAGTTTATAAAGGAAATAGGTACCATTTCGAACCCATAAAAATGTCAGTTACTGAAACAACAGGAGCAGGTGATTCTTTTTTGGCATATTTTTCATACTTCTATAAGCGGTATCCATTCATGAAGGCATTAAAAATGACAGTATCGTTTACCGCATTTTTCCTTAAATACCGTACTCCGTTCTTTGATTTTGACGAAGCCAGAGAAAATGCTAAAAATGTGAAAGTCGAAAAAATAGTAACCGATGAAGAAACGTCAGCACGCTGAGAAATGATGATACGGGACTTCTCTGAGGTTAAAAACTTGGGGTGAGAGCCATGGACAGATATGTTTTGCTAATTAAGGCTCCTAAGGGCTATGATATGACTCCAGTTAAAAAGGATATAAAAAAGCTCATTTTAGAAAAATACCCTGAATTAAAAGCTGAACTTTACAGATGCATTGGCTTAACGGTTGATTTAGTGATTCTCTATAAAGACGGCATTGTTTTGATAAAACGCAAACACGAGCCTTTCAAAGACCACTGGGCTTTGCCAGGTGGTTTCGTTGAGTATGGGGAGAGAGTGGAAGATGCGGCAATTAGAGAGGCAAAGGAGGAGACAGGGCTGAATGTTGAGCTGATAAAGCTCATTGGAGTTTACAGCGATCCTAACAGAGACCCAAGGGGGCATACAGTTACAGCGGCGTTTTTAGCCAAGGGGCATGGAAATCTTAAGGGAGGAGATGATGCCAGAGAAGCAAAAGTCTTCAGCTTTGATGAAATTAAAAGCTTGAAGCTGGCTTTTGACCATGATAGGATAATTGATGATGCTCTGAAGATTTTAAAGGAGGTGAGCTTATGATTGACTCTGTGAAGTTTGGTGAGATTGTTGTTGAAGGGAAGAGATATACCCATGACATCGTTATCTATCCTTCTGGAAAGATTGAGCGAAGAAAAAAAGAGCTGTCAAAGAGAAAACACGGAACAAGTCATAAGTTTGATCCGGATGAGTTGAAGGAGTATCTTAAGGAGGATTTTGACGTTTTGATTGTAGGAACCGGGATTTATGCTGCTTTAAAGCTATTACCTGAAGCTAAAGAACTTGTCAAAGACAAGGAGGTTATAGAAAAACCAACTCCGGAGGCAATAAAGCTCTTCAATGAGCTGAGAAAGGAAAAGAAGGTATTAGGGGTCTTTCACATTACATGTTAATTCTCTTCAATTCAATTTTATTCAAAAGGATTTATAAGTAATCGGGGCGTTACTTAGTAACGGGGGCATTACTTATGTTGTTTGATCCACGACCGAAGATGAATAGAAAAGAGCTTTTTGACAGAGAAGAAGAAATTGAGTCGCTTAAGAAGCTTGCTGATAAACCATTGACTCTGCTTTTAGGAATTAGAAGGATAGGCAAAAGTTCAATTTTAAGGGTCGCTCTTAATGAACTCGGAAATGGCATTTATATTGACGCAAGAAAACTGTACTTTGACTCTGGAGGTTGGATAACAAATGATGTGCTAATTCGAACATTTGAAAAATCCCTAAACTCTCTAAAAGGGGAATTCAAGGGAAGAATCATAGAGGCATTGAAACATATTAGAGGTGTCAAACTTTTTGGAGTTGAAATAAGGTTCGGAAGAGAAGTCCTTCTTTCGGAAGTTCTCGAAGCCCTTAATGACGTTGGTGTTGTCATAGGAATTGATGAAGCTCAGTATCTGAGATTTTATGGCTCCAAAGGAGGAAAAGAGTTCTTGGCACTGCTGGCATACAGCTATGATAATCTTAGGAACGTTCATTTTATCTTAACTGGTTCTGAAGTAGGGCTTCTTTACGACTTTGTTGGAATTAACAATTATGAAAGCCCTCTTTATGGGAGGGTCTGCGAGGAACTCACCATTGTCCCATTCTCAAGAGAACTCTCAAAGGAATTCCTTAGACGGGGATTTGAAGAGGTAAGCATCCAAATAAGCGAAGATGATATTGAAAAAGCTGTTGAGATACTCGATGGGATTCCAGGTTGGCTTGTTGATTTTGGTAACGAATACATTAAAACTCAAAGTCTCGAAAAAGCCTTGGAAGGTGTTATGAAACGGGCTGAGGATTTTTTAAAAGGAGAATTAAAGGAGCTGGAAAAAAGGAGCCCCCGCTACGTTCTGATACTGAAGGCAATAGCGAGAGGGTACGACAGATGGGAGCTTATAAAAGATTATCTGGAGAGAAACAGCAAGAGAGTTCCAAACTCCAGGCTTGCTGAATTGCTTCGGAATCTTGAAAAAATGAGCTGGATTGTGCCGGAGCTTAAAGATGACAGGAAGAAGTACAAAATTATTGATCCTGTAGTTGAGAGAGTTCTAAGAAAGTGATAAAGCTAAAGTAGCCTATACAAAATTCCTAAACTCACCAAGCTAATTCCAAAACTCACGAAATATTCGAACGGATAACTAAGCAGAAACAGAGGGAGAGTAATTATTCCGAAGAGCACTCCAACCAAAATCATGAGCACAATCATATGCCCGATGTTGAATTCTGGAATGCCAAGCTCAATCCCCTCATAGTGAAAGAAGTAAGCCATTGTTAAAAATGAAGCATTTAGAGGGAGTAGGAACATATAGGGAAACAGGATGAGAGCTTTTGGATCATAATAGATGGCGAGAACTAAAATCAAGCCAGAGAACAGTATAGGAATTACAGACATTGAAAGAGCTTTGCTAAGAGCGTATTCCCTCTTGGTGAGTGGTAAAGAGTTAAGGAAGTCTAAGACTTTGCCTTCTACCTTAAGCACGGCATCTGCTCCCGGGATTGCAAAAACTCCTAAGGTGAAGAGAAAATAAGTTGCTCTCGTAAGTGAAAGATTTCCGCTTTTTATTGCCATGAGTATCTGGGGAAGCAGAACATAAATTGGCATCAAAAACCCAGTTATCATTGCAGTCTTTCGGAAGATTATTTTCAAATCTTTGAGCATGAGAGCAAAAACTTTTCCTCCAAAAGATGCTCTGAATTTTGAAGTCTTGACTTTTTCAGATACAAGCGTAGGTTCAAGAATTCCGCTCCAGACTCTTTTGAGAGCAAGCTGATAGAGAGGGATAAACACCATGATATAAAGCAAAAGCATTACAACGCTCTTCTTTGGATCAAAAATTGAGGAAATTGTAAAGGGATACGCTATGGAGTACCTACCAATGAGTGCAGCAACCTTTTCGCTGTGCTCCTGAATATACCCCTGCATATAGCTTACTCCATAAAACAGTCCCATAAACGCAAATATCGCCAGAATCTTGAGGAAGTTTTTTAGGCTTCCGCTTCTGCTTTTTCTGTAGTTAATTCTCAGCCCAAAAGCAGAGTAAATTATTAATCCAAGCGCATGTCCAGCAAGCATCCCCACGAAAACCCACAGCAGAACTAAAATTCCATTCAAAGGATACTTTGAAATGACAACAGCTATGCTGGGCAAAATTATTGCTAAGGCTGGGATTTGGTCAATTATCAAAAGCTCGCTTAAATAGAGTGCTCCAATTCTTATTGGTAGAGCCTTCATTGGTTCAAACAAACCAAGCGAGACCACATAAGACGATTGAACTGTGGTAACATAAAGCGAGAATATAAAGGGGATTAATGCCAGAGAAGACAGCATCGCAACTATGTAAGTTTTATCATCCGAGAAAGAAAGTCCTATGGCCATCATGATTCCAAAGAAAATGAAAGCTATGCTTTGGATTGCAACGTTTCTTTTTATGCTGACGGCATTCTTAAGTTGCTTTCTAAACTTCTTCTCATCATTGGCTATCTGGGGATTTCTCTTTAAAATCTGGTAGTGGAGCTCGCGGTAGAGAATTTTGACAACCTCGAACATCCGACACACCTACAGGCTTTCCTTAAGTGCTTGAACTATGTGGGCAATTTCATCTTTGCTCTCCGTAAGCTTGAGGAAGACATCTTCAAGGCTTTCTTCATGGGCTTTCTCTTTAAGCTCTTCAATTGTTCCCTCTGCGATTATCTTCCCCTGATAGATGACGCCGATTCTATCGCAGATTATCTCAGCTAAGGATAAAATGTGAGTTGAGAAAATTATGCTTTTTCCCTCATTTTTAAACTCAAGCAGAAGTTCCCGCAGAATTCTGGCTGACTTAGGATCCAAACCATTCATGGCTTCATCTACGATTAGGACTTTTGGGTCATGCAAAAGAGCAGTTATGAGGGAAACCTTCTGCTGGGTTCCAAAGCTGAGGGTTCCGATGAACTGCTCTAAATACTCTTCAATGCCAAAAGCCTTAACGAAATAGTTCACCCTCTCCTCAAGTTTCTCCTTTGGGATTCCCCTTATACTCCCGACAAAGTTGAAAAGCTCGCTTGGTGTTAGGCTTTCATACAAAATTGGTGTTTCAGGGACATAGCCAACTATCTTTTTAACTTCAATTGGATTTTTAGCGACGTTTATTTCCTCAACTAAAACTTTTCCACTCGTGGGCTTTAAAATTCCAGCGAGGATTTTCATAGTGGTTGATTTACCACTTCCATTTGGTCCCAGAAGACCGTATATTTCACCATCGTGAACGCGAAAGCTTATTCCATCAACGGCAACTTTATCTCCAAACTTTTTAGTGAGATTCTCAACTTCAATCATTCAACTCACCTTAGTTAAAGAGGAAGCACTTGAGTTAATAAGATTTTGGGAGAGGTTTATAACCTTAAGAAGCAGAGTTAAGTACATGAAAATCCTTCTCGTAACAGGAAAACTCGCTGAGCCGTTGGTGAGAAAATACGGTAAAGGCTGTGATGTATTTGTAACTCCAGTTAGCGTAGCCGCTTTTTTAACGCCAAAGCTTATAGCTCACTATCTAAGAAAGGCAGGAATAAAAAGTGAAGATTACGATTTAATTATAATCCCAGGTCTCGTTAGAGGGTCAGCTCAAATAATCGAGGATGAGCTTGGGATTCCAGCATTTAAAGGACCAAGGTATGCTTTTGACTTGCCTCAAGTTTTGAAAGCGTTGAAGGAAGGCTTCAAGCTGAGCAAGAAAGTTCCTGCCGATGATCTCTTTCAACGGGATGCACTTAAGAAGGTTGAGGATGTCAAAAACAAGACGAAAAACAAAGTTTACATTGAAAAAGCCCTCAAAAAGCCTCATAACTTCTTAGTTGGAAATTTGCCTGTTGGTTTTGACTTCCCACATAGAATCCTGGCTGAGATAGTTGATGCACCAAAGCTTAGCCCTGATGAGATAATCAGCAAAGCAGTTTATTATCTCGAGAGTGGAGCGGACATCATAGACATCGGCATGGTAAGTGGAGAGACAAATTTGGACTTTATCGAGCTGATTCCAGAAGTTCGAGATGCTCTGAGGGAAAGAGGATATGATGCTCCAGTAAGCTTTGATTCCTTAAACACGAAGGAAATTGAAAGAGCTTTGAACCTTGCTGACTTGTTCCTCAGCATTGACGAGAGCAACCTCGAGGAGCTTGTGACTGAGAAGCCAATGGTTTTAATACCTACAAACCAGAAAAAAGGATTCTTTCCGAGAAATCCACATGAGAGAGTTGAGTTTTTGGAAATGCTCAAAGAAAAAGCCCTTGATTTAGGTTATAAACGAATTATCCCCGATCTTATTCTTGAGCATATCCCTCATCTGGCTCGTTCAATAACTGCTTTTCAACTCTATCGTGAGAGAAATCCTAATGACGTGCTTTTAGCTGGCGTTGGTAATGTGGTTGAGCTAATCGATGCTGATAGCGTTGGGATAAACGCAGTTATGGCGAGTTTTGCCAAAGAGCTGAAAATTTCTCTGCTTTTAACCACAGAAGTTAGTCCCAAATGCCGTGGAAGTGTCAAAGAGCTGAGGAGGGCTTTGGACATGATGCTCTTCGACATGCCCAAGGATTTAGGTTTTGATCTGCTGATTTTGAAGGAAAAGAGGAGTGAGAAAGTTGAGTATGAAGTTAAATCCCCTATAATTGAAGCCAGAGAAAGGAAAGTTAGGCTGGAGGATATTTATTTCAGAATTTTTACAAAAGAGAACAAAATCTGGGTAATTGCTCACAAAGGAACTGGGCAGATTTTGACGATAGTGGGAGAAGAGCCGAATGCAATAATTGACACAATTTTAGAGCACTTCCAAATCTCACCAAGGCACGCTTTTTACCTTGGAAGGGAACTTGAGAAAGCCAAAACCGCTTTAAAATTGAAACGCTCTTATGTACAGGAGGTGGAGCTGTTCAAGAAGTTCTACTGAAAAGCTTAAAAATTGAGAAATAAAACAGTTTAATGGCGGGCATGTGATGACTTTTCTTTTTTCAAGCCTTGCCCTTTAGGGCGGGGTACAGGGTTCAAAAAGAAGGCAACAAACAGGGAAAGTGAAAAGTATTTAAACTATTAACACCATAATACACTATAGGGTGATTAATT
>Ga0190313_1000258_pt1 | contig 33498 bp, 29 predicted proteins | sample 4870071011_MG_FD_169989 | JGI IMG/M metagenome (GOLD analysis project Ga0190313, IMG submission 169989) | Hydrothermal vent sediment bacterial communities from Southern Trench, Guaymas Basin, Mexico - 4870-07-10-11_MG | ecosystem: Environmental > Aquatic > Marine > Hydrothermal vents > Sediment ... | reverse complement strand
TAAGTATATCAGTCTGTTTTTTTCAGGCCATGGGTTTTGCCACCGCATTTTTCAGTGACAGCGAAATACGGTTTCGTTCAAGATCAATATTAAGAACAGTTACATTTACCTTCTGGTTAACTTTAACGATTTTTGAAGGATCTTTTACAAATCCGTCCGAAAGTTCACTAATATGAGCAAGTCCGTCCTGATGTACTCCAATGTCGATAAAAGCACCGAAAGATGTTACATTTGTTATGATACCAGGGATTTTCATCCCTGGTTTTAAATCTTCAGGCTTATTAATATTCTTTGCGAAATTAAAAGTTTCAAAAATTTTTCGAGGATCACGGCCGGGCCTGGCGAGTTCTTCCATAATATCATTTAATGTGGGGAGACCAATTTTTGCTGAGACATATTTTGAAATATCAATTTTTTTTCTCATGGAATCAGATTTAATTATCTGTTCCACAGTTGTTTTTTGATCTTTTGCCATCATATCTACAATATGATAACTTTCAGGGTGGACAGCACCGGCATCTAAGGGTATGTTTCCGTTTCTGATTCTTAAAAAACCGGCGGCCTGCTCAAAAGCCCTGGGACCAAGTCCCGGCACATTAAGTAATTCACGCCTGTTTTTAAAAGGGCCATTCTCATCTCTATATTTTACAATTTTTTTTGCAAGGCCGGGGCCGATCCCTGATACATAGCTGAAAAGGGAGGCACTTGCCTGGTTAGCATCAACACCAACAGAGTTTACACAGCTTATTACAGTATCGTCCAGGGATTTTTTTAGATCGGCCTGATCAACATCATGCTGGTACTGTCCCACCCCAATCGATTTGGGATCTATTTTCACAAGCTCTGATAAAGGGTCCATTAGCCGTCTTCCTATTGAAACTGCGCCTCTCACCGTTAAATCAAGATCAGGAAATTCTTCCCTGGCGGTTTTGGAGGCTGAGTAAATTGATGCTCCGCTTTCATTAACAGAAATTACCTGAATTTTTTCAGGCAGCCCCATATCTTTTAAAAATAATTCTGCTTCCCGGCCCCCGGTTCCATTCCCCACTCCTATTGCCTCGATCTTAAATTGATCACACAGCTTTTTTATAGTTTTTACGGCCATGGAGGTCTTTTCTTCCGAAATATTGGGATAAATAACGTCATGGTGGAGAAGTTTTCCCTGTTTGTCAAGGCAGACTATCTTGCATCCTGTTCTATATCCGGGATCTATGGCTATTATCCCTTTGCCTCCAAGGGGAGAAGCCATGAGAAGTTCTTGTAAATTTTGCGTAAAAACCTTTGTGGCTTCCGAATCTGCGCGTATTTTTAAGGCTGTTTTTATTTCGGTTTCCATTGAATTAATAAGAAGCCTTTTATAGCTGTCATGGATTGCCAGGCGTACCTGCAGGGAATCTTTTCCTGAACCTTTTATAAAGTTATTTTCAAGTATGTTGAGGGCTTTAGTCTCCTCCGGGAAAATCCTGAATTTTAAAACCTTCTCTTTTTCTCCACGCCGTATTGCCAGAATGCGATGTGAGGGAGCAATGGGAGCAGGCTCTTTTAATTGAAAATAATCTTTATACTTTACACCTTCTTTTTCCATGCCAGGAACAACACTACTAAAGATAACCCCTTTAGTCTCAAATAAACGCCGTAATAATTCCCGTGTTTTTTGATCTTCATTTATGATTTCAGCAATAATATCTCTTGCCCCTGACAATGCATCTTCCCTTGTTTTAATTTCTTTTTCAGGGTCTATGAAATTTAGGGCTGCATCATCAGGGTTCACCCCTTTTTGAGCAAATATGAGGTCAGCAAGGGGGAAAAGCCCTTTTTCTCTGGCGATGGTTCCCCTGGTTCTTCGCTTGGGTTTATAAGGAAGGTAGATATCTTCGAGAATGGTAATTGTTTCTGCTTTTTCAACTTTTGCTTTTAATTTATCTGTTAAATGCCCATGTTCTTCCAGGGATTTTATGACTGTTTTTTTACGGGCATCAAGTTCTTTTAGTTGTCTTAACAGGTCACGTATTGTTCTAATGAAAATTTCATCAAGGCTTCCTGTTACTTCTTTTCTGTATCTGGCAATAAAGGGGATTGTTGAGTTTTGTTCCAGAAGATCGGCCACAGCCTTAACCTGCGAGGGGGCAAGTTTCATTTGTTCAGATATTTTTTGTATATGCATTAAGCCTTTTAAAACTCCTAGGGACCGTCAGATAATAAGGAACGAAAATTTTATAAGTTGAACGAACTTTAGGAACGAGGACGAAATAACTTGGTATTTTAAGCGTCGATCCATCCTGTCTGACTGCGTTACAAAAGCGTAGCAATATCTTGCCTACACTTTCGCACCTTGCCAGACAGGCGCCTCAACACTTAAAATTGCGAACTTATTTCGTCCCCGTTCCTTAGGTCCTTGTATATGGGCCAAAATCCTGCGCTATTTCTGTTCAATTTATTTCATCTCCGTTCCTAACCCGATTTTAAAATTTGGCACAAGGCCAAAGAGAGGAAGGCGTATTTAAATACGCAGGCGGCCAATAACGGAGTGAAATTATTTGTGTGACGGTCTATAAAAAGAACAAGCCTCCGGCAAGGATAGCCAGAGGCTTGTTCTTTGGTAATTATTTAGCGAATATGTACGGCAACAGGTATAATCTGATTAAAACATGAAAAACTCACAGATAAGAGGTCGTAAAGAAAGAATCTGTTAAAAATATAAACTTGCGTAATAGTATGCCGGAAAATGACGTCAATAAATTCAGCCCTGATGGATTCTTTCTTAACACTCTCTAATCCGTTCAAACAATTTCAAAGTTTTAATAAGATCATACCTGTTGCCTATCTTAAACCAGCGACACTTAATAGTTACGTTCTTTGTTCTAATTTGAGTTTGGTGTAAAAAAGTGAAATCTTAAATCTTAAATTTTTCAACCATTTGCTGTAATTGTTCCGCAAGCTGTTTTAATTCCATGGAGCTCATATTCACCTGGGAGCTGCTGTTGGAAATTTCATTGGAAGATTGTGTTACTTCACCTATATCATTTGTAATTTCTCCTGATACAACGGATGTTTGGGCAATATTTTCATTAACCTCCTGCATACCTCCGGAAGCCTGGACAACATTTTCTGCAATTCCCTGGCTCGATACAGATTGTTCTTCCACAGCAGTGGCTATGGTGGCCACAATATCATTTATATTATTTATGACTGTGAGAATTTTTTCAATCTGCGTTACAGTCGCCCCCGTGGTGGTTTGAATCCCTTCAATTTTAGTTCGGATTTCGCTTGTGGCCGATGATGTTTGGCGTGCAAGATCCTTGATTTCATTTGCAACCACCGCAAAACCCTTACCTGCTTCCCCTGCCCGGGCCGCTTCAATGGTGGCATTTAATGCCAGGAGATTGGTCTGTTCGGAAATTTCAGTTATTGTTTCTGTTACCATGCTGATATCCTGGGCAGCAATACCCAGTTGATTTACCTGTTCCGAAGCCTCTGTGGCATCACTAACAGCCTCAGTTGTTATAAGGCGCGCTTTTTCAGAATTTTTTGCGATTTCGTTCACTGTATCTGTCATCTCTTCGGCCGATGTTGCCACAACACCCAAATTAACGGAAATCTGCTCAGCTGCTGCTGCAACAGCCGTCATGCTTGAGTTCATCTCCCCTGCTGCAGCTGAAACATTATTTGCTTTGTTACATGTGTCGCCGGCACCCTGTGTCATATGTTCGGAAATAGTTGTTAACTGGGTCGCAGAACTGTTAAGTGTCAGGGCATTTTCGGAAATTTCCTTGATCATCAGCTGAATTCTTTCGACAAAAGCATTAAACCAGTGTGCCAGTTCCCCCACCTCATCTTTGCTTTTTATCTCAAGACGTACTGTGAGGTCACCTTCACCTTCAACTATATCTTTTAAGCTGGCTACAACCTGTTTTATCGGGTTAATAATCTGATTAGCAGATAGTATTGCTATGGCAAACCCGATGATAATGGCAAAAATCATAATCAAGATTATCGCTTTTGAAGCTGAATCGGCCTTTTTTTCCATGTCCCCATTGGATTTTTTCATTTCAGTCCACCCTGAAGTAGAAATCTGTCGTGCTAGCTTGACTATTTCAGGGGCAAGGGGGAGGATAGTTTTTAGCACTTCTTCGTCCAGTTTTTTGGAAACAGAAACAAAGCCGTCAAAGGAGTCGAGGAAGTCTTCAATGGCATAACCTAAATTTTTTGCAGATTTTCCACCTGCTTTTTCTATTTTGGCAAGGGCGGAATCGAGGCTGCCTGTTGCTTTTCTGGAATGAGTGGAGTCAGCATTTGACATAAATTTTTCAACTTCTACCCTGGCAGTCATAAAGTCATTATACGCATTTTGGAAGAAATTCGAGGTATTACTGTTATCTGTTGTCTTGATTATTTTTTCTAAACTTTTCTGAATTTTTTGGCCTTCAGAATAGAGAGAGAGCTTATTCTTATTTTTTATATTATACCTGATTACAGTTTTTTTGTACTTATCAATATACTCGATGGAGAGTTTTTTTATTTTTTTTAAAATTTGTCTGCTTTCAGGAGCGGTTATCTTTACTTCAACTTTTTTTAACGCATCCAGTACTTTGATAAGATCTTTTTGTGCAGCAATATTATCTTCTTCTTTATTTTGAAAGATATATCTTTCAACATTAATTCTCATCGATTCGATTGTTGAGACAAAGTCACTGGTTATTTTAACATTTCCTGCGACCTCATTTGCCATATAATTTACCTTTTTTGTCAAGCTCTTAAACTGAATTACGGCAATTCCTCCGACTACAACCATGAGAATTATAACAATAAGATAGCCAACTAACGTCTTTGTTTTAAGATTCATGCTTTTTTGCATATTTACACCTCATATTTTAATATTTTTCAAAAAAAATGATCACGGGTTTATGACGTAATGCAGCAAAAAAAGCATAACGATTTAGATAGTTATGCGGTAGTGATAAGGAATGTGGAAGTTGTTTCGGGTAAGGCTTTTAAGTTATTCCCCTTAGAGTTTTTAAGCTTTTTAAACGACTAAGATTTAATAATATTTAGCCTATACAAATACTCAAATATTATTAATTGTCAAGAGAATAAATCTGTAACCAAAAATTGTCGGCTAAAAAAGAAAAGCAATGAAAAAAAGTAACTATAGATTGTCAGGTAATAACCGCGGCTGGAAAATTTATTGTTTTTATATTCGATTAATAACCGAAGCCATGTACCCTCCGCCGAAGCCATTATCAATATTGACCACTGCAACATTTGAACTGCAGGAGTTAAGCATGGCAAAAAGGGGGGTTAGTCCTCCAAGGTTTGTTCCATACCCGATACTTGTGGGAACCGCAATTACAGGTTTGTTTACAAGTCCTGCAACCACGCTGGGAAGCGCCCCTTCCATTCCTGCCACCACAACCAGAACGTTAGCCTGATCAATCAGTTTTTTATGATCAAATAGTCTGTGAATCCCTGCAACTCCCACGTCAAAGATGGATTCAACATTATTACCCATGGCCTTTGCAGTTAAAAACGCCTCTTTGGCGACTGGAATGTCTGAAGTGCCTGCTGAAAGAACAAGGATTTTCCCCTTTCCCTGCTCAAGGATGGGTCTTTTTTCCCAAATAATCATTTTGGCATCTTTATGGTAAAGCATGTCAGAAAAATGGTCGCATATTAAATTTGCTTTTTCGCAGTCAACACGGGTGATCAGCAAAACATTTTCCTGGGGGATCATTTTTTCTATTATTCCCATTATCTGATCAGCTGTTTTGCCAAGTCCGAATATAACTTCAGGAAAGCCCTTTCTGAGAGATCGATGATGATCTATATGAGCATAACCTATATCTTCGAAAGATAGATTCATGAGTCTTGCAGATGCATTTCCAACAGAAAGTTGTCCTGCTGCAACATCAGCAAGAAGTTTATTTAAAAATTCAGAATCCACAGATTTTTTCCTATATTGTTTTATACTTTTTTATGTTTTTTTCAAGGGGTGCAGAGTGATTTTATCCATTTAACGCGGCATGAATTTTTTACAACGGATGCCATATGCCCCTGAAAAAAATGGTGTTCCACTATCCAGTCCTTTTTATTGTAATGGATAACAAGGTTATTATCATCAATAAGTTCGATAATTCGACACTTTAGCAGATCTCTTATGCCAGACCCTTCTGCCTTTATCACAGATTCCTTTGCTGTCCAATAGCGAAAAAAAAGTTCAAAATTATCAGAATGCCCAAGTTCCCATTCTTTTTCTGTGGCGGTTTTTTTACGCAGAGCCTTTTTAGATCCCCTTATTCTTTCAATTTCTTCAATATCCATTCCAATTTTAAAATCAGCGGCCACTCCACCCACATACTGGGGCTTGTGTGTGAGAGACCAGTATTTTTTTTTAAATGGTAGGGGAACCCCATTTTTATCCTTAAGGGGCTTGATCTGGCCGTATCCGCTTTTAATGCTCGATATTTCCAGTGCTTTTCGTGCATGACTACTTAAAAATTTTACTCTCTCCCTTGGAGCAAGGGGGGGATTTCTTTCGGGAACTTTAAGGATAACCGGATATATTATATTCAAAATATCAGTCCTGATCCCCTTTGATTTTTAACGCAATATCATATACCATACTTTTTTTAAGGTGATATTTTTTTGAAATCTCTTTTGCAATCTCCAAAACTCCTGAATCTGCTTTGTCCATCCTTGCTTTAACCTCCTTTAAAAGCTCTTCATCACAAATTTTCTTTTTTTCTCTATTCCCGCTTATGAGTATGGTGAATTCACCTTTAATAGAAGCACGGTCTTTTAAGCTTGTAATAACTTCAGATAGATCCCCTCTTATAAATTCTTCATAGAGTTTTGTCATCTCCCTGGATATAACAGAATGTCTGTTTCCCAGGGTCTCTTTTATTTCTTCTAAAAAGGTTGTAACCCGCCTTGGGGACTCGTAAAAAACAATTGTTTTTTCCTCTTCTAAAAAAGTTTTTAACATTTTTTTGCGTTTGTTTTTGTTTCTTGGCGGGAATCCCATAAAGATAAACTCCCCCCCCGCGATACCCGATGCAGAAAGTGCAGTAACCGCTGCAGAGGCTCCGGGAATGGGGACAACTCTGATTCCATTTGATATGGCTTCGGTTATTAAATGGTATCCGGGATCTGACACAGATGGTGTCCCTGCGTCTGAAACCAGGGCAACTGAAAACCCGGATTTCATTTTGTTAATCAGATAAGGGGTTCGTTTTCTTTCATTATGTTCGTGGTAGGAGATAAGGTTGGCTTTGATTTTGAGGGATATGAGAAAATGTCCGGTTTTTCTTGTATCCTCAGCAGCCACAAGGTCTACCTGCTCAAGGGTTTCAATGGCCCTTAATGTTATATCTTTTCTGTTCCCTATGGGGGTTGCAACTACAAAGAGAATCCCCGGGTCTTTTGCATCAGTATTATTTATAGGCGAGTTCAAAGGCATTTTTAATCAGTTCTATTTTCAAAGGATCTGTTTTGGTTGAAACAATGGAGACAACATCAAATCTTGCTTTCTGGTCTGAAAGCTTCATGGTTTTAAGGTAATATAAGGCAACCATTGAAATTTTTTTCTGTTTTCCGGGGGTAACTCCCCACTTGGGATTACCTGCAAAACAGGTCCTTCCTGACTTGACCTCGACAAATACTATGGTCTTGTTTTCCTTTGCGATAATATCGATTTCACCGATTTTTATACGGTAATTTCGGTGTAATATTTTATAGCCATTTTTTTTAAGGAATGCCGCAGCAATCGATTCACTTTTTTTGCCGAATGTTTGAGTATTATTCAGCATTTTTAGTCTCTGACCCCTTTGAAGGTGCGTCTGTGAATGGGAGATGGTCCATATCTTTTAATTGCTGCTTTGTGAGCCTTTGTTGGATAGCCCTTATGATTTAAAAACCCGTATTCAGGATAAATTGCATGGTACTTTTTCATGATTCTATCACGGGTTACTTTGGCAATAATTGACGCGGCAGCAATGGAAATACTCAAAGAGTCTCCTTTGGGGATGGCGGTTTGGGGAAGGTTTACGTTAATATTAAAAGTTCCGTCAATTAAAAGGGAATCTGGTTTGATTTTAAGATCAAAAACAGATTTGGCCATGGATAAAAGAGCCGCCTGGAGTATGTTAATTCGGTCTATTTCCAGTTCATCCACAATACCGGTGCCTATACAAAGAGAATGTTTATAAATTTCGTCATATAAAAATTCACGTTTTTTTGGTGTCAGTTTTTTTGAATCAGTTACACCTGATATAGAAAAAGAGAGGGGGAGGATGACTGCCGCAGATACAACAGGCCCGGCCAGGGGCCCACGGCCAGCCTCGTCGATCCCTGCAATTTTTACGAATCCTTTTTGCAATTCCTGGTTCTCGAATCGCCAAAGATCGTTTTCCATAAATCTATCCAAAGTATTTAAACGCTGGGGAAACAGAATTCAGACTGGTCAAGGTTTCAGATTTTAAAAACGGGAACCGGCTATATAGATCGTCAGAGAATAACCCCATTTTAAAATTTGGCACAAGGCCGGAGGGATGGGTATTATAACTCCGACCACCGATAAGGAACGGAGATGAAATAAGTTGAGCAGAAATAGCGCAGGATTTTGGCCAATATACAAGGCGCATTAAAGGTTGCATACTATACATTCGGCCTTTGATGCAACGAAAGATTGGCCAAAAGACAAGCTATTTTGTTCAACTTATAAAATTTTCGTTCCTAAGGGAGTGAAGTTATTTGTGTGACGATCCATGGATGCTTTTAATTTATTCTACGTTCTTTAATCCTTGCGGCCTTTCCTCTTAATGCTCTTAAATAATAAATTTTTGACTGCCGCACGCGACCGTGTCGGATGATTTCAATTTTATCTATGGTTGGAGAATGAAGTGGGAAAATACGTTCAACTCCTATTCCATAGGAAATTTTTCTCACTGTAAAAGTTGCGTCCGCCTTTTTTCTATGGCGGCAGATGACAACCCCCTCAAATACCTGGATACGTTCTTTTTCACCTTCTCTCACCTTTGCGTGAACTTTTACGGTATCACCTGCTTTAAAGTTAGGTATATCAAACCGCATTGTCTCTTTTTTTAATTGTTCCATTATTTGCATATTGACTACTCCTTTCTTTCTCCCGAAAGCCTATCAAGGATAACAGCCGAAGCCGATCTCACAGACAGGTGGTTATAATCAGCAGATCCCATGATAGGCTCTAAAACATGGTCGGCTTTTAGTATTAATTCTTCTGAAAGCCCCCAGGCTGTGCCGAATATTAATAAATATGGATTTCCGGTCTGAAGTTTTTTAGAAAACTCGGAAATAGTAAAATTACTATATTTATCCCTGGCACAGGTTACAACTGTTTTGGGTGGAATCTTACATTCTTTGAGTATATCTTCATTAACTTCATCCAGGGAGGTTTTAATTTTGATAAGTTCCAAGGCTTTGCGTCTCGAAGGATTAAGCTCTGATCCGATTCCATTTGTCCAGTGGGAAACAATCTTTTCTATTAACCCTTTCTGATCTAAAAGGGGTGTTACCACATAAAATGTACGTACTCCATATGTTTTTGCAGAGCGTGACAAGTCATGGAGATCAAGATTAGTTACCGCAGATGATATTAATTGGCCATTTCTGTTAATCACGGGATAATGAGTCAGCGCCATGAACAGATTGGGCGCTAATAATTTTTTCAATATCTGAACACCATTTTTTAAGAATTTTTATTTCATTGGTTTTTATTTTTTTATTGTAGAGTAAATCTCTTCTTTTTAAGAATGTGCGGATCAGGGAAGTTTCAAGCCTCCATTCTTCAATTTTTTTATGATTGCCGGATAAAAGTATATCAGGGACAGCCTCCCCTTCAAAAACAGGGGGCCTTGTGTAATGGGGATGCTCCAGCAGGTAAGCTGAAAAAGAATCATTTTCAGAGGACCCTTCCCCTCCCAAAACACCTGGTATCAGTCTTATTACCGCATCCATCATGACCATGGCAGGGAGCTCACCACCTGTAAGAACATAATCCCCTATTGAAATTTCAAAATCTATCAGGTCATGGCAAACCCGCTCATCCACACCTTCATAGCGTCCACATACAAGAATAAGCCCTTTTAAAGATGCCAGTTCGTAAGCTTTTTTCTGATCAAAAGGGATCCCCTGGGGTGAAAGGAATACTGTTTGGGATAAAGGGGAAAGACTCTTTGCATGCCTGATAGCGCGGATAACAGGTTCAGGCTTCATAACCATCCCGTATCCTCCACCATAGGGTCTGTCGTCGGTGTTCCTGTGCTTCCCTTCTGCGAAATCCCTGATATTTATGGCTGAAACAGAAATTTTATCTTGTTCTATAGCTTTTCTGACAATTCCATGTTCCCTGAGCATATTAAACATATCCGGGAAAATGGTTACTGCATGAAATATCATAAAGTGCTGCCGATTACACCTGGAGTTTTTTAAAAAAACAATTTATAGACCGTCATATAAATAATTTCACTCCGCTTTACAATAGGCCTTCAGGTAAAGTAACCGTCATTCTCCCTTTCTTTAAATCTATTTCCATGACCACAGACTCCAGAGCAGGCAATAGAATCTCATCTTTTCCCCCAGAGGCCCTTGGGCATTTAACAAGATAAACATCATTTGCCCCTGTGGGAATTATTGATTCAATAATTCCCTTATACTCATTATCCTCCGTAAAAACAGAAAGGCCTATAATATCAAACCAATAGTAACTCCCGTTATCAATTTTAGGAATTTTATCTTTTTCTATAAAAAGCTTGGTGCCCACAAGTGCTTCAACTGCATTACGGGTTTCTATTCCTTCTAAAGATAATAAGATTATTTGCCCCTGGTGGAGTTTTGCCCATTTGATCTTACATTTTTTTTGAATACCAGCGGTATCTATAAGAAAAATGTGATCAAGCTGCGTATACAGAAAAATCGATTCAGAATATGAAAAAGCCTTAATGTTTCCTTTTATTCCATGCGCTCCTACTATTTTTCCAACAAGAAGAAATTTCTGCTTCTCCATTCACTTATTCCAGGATTTCAAGAACTGTACGTTTTTTAAGCTTTGCAGATGCGGCACTTAATATTGTCCGCATCGCCCTTGCCGTCCTCCCCTGCTTTCCTATAACTTTCCCCAGATCTTCTTTTGCTACTTTAAGTTCCAATACTGATGTTTGGTTCCCTTCAACTTCTGAAACTTCTACTTGCTCAGGGTTATCAACCAGCGCTTGTGCAATATAACTTACCAATTCTTTCATAGATCAGTCTCCTTAAATTAGTTATTAGAAGTTAGTTGCTAGCCGGGGGAGCCGGCTTTGACAGTTGAGCGCACAAAAAAATATAAAAAAGTTTTGTAATTATTCATCTCATACCTGCTGCGTCTTTTAAATCAGCGACGCTGAATAGTTACAAAGTTTTTTTAGTGCCTGAATAAAAGCTGTCAGCTTTTATTGCCTTTGCCGAAAAAATAAAAAAGCACCAAAATAGTTTATGCTGATGGGGGGAAAAAACCCTCTTTTTTAAGGAGGCTGTTAACAGTATTAGACGGAATAGCACCTTCTCCCATCCAATATTTGACCCGCTCTTCTTTTAAGGCAACCTTAGCAGGAGCCTGCAAAGGGTCATAAGTGCCGACAACCTCTAAAAAACGTCCATCCCTGGGACACTTATGGTCTGCCACAACGATTCTGTAAAAAGGTTTTTTTTTTGCACCATGTCTGGCCAATCTTATCATAACTGACATTATTTCTCCTTTAAAACGGCAACATGCCACGGTCCATGCCGCGTATACCACCTTTATTAATTTTTTTAATCATTTTCATAACCTGGGCGTAATTTTTGATCAATCTATTCACATCTTGAACGCTTGTACCACTACCTCTGGCGATCCTTTTGCGTCGACTGCCGTTTATAATGGTATATTTTGTCCTTTCAGCAGGAGTCATTGAATTTATGATTGCCTCGACCCTTGCAAATTCGTTATCATCAACTTTTAAGTGTTTTAGTTGTTTTTTATTATTAAAGCCTGGAATCATGCTGACAAGGTCACTTATGGAACCCATTTTGCGGACTTGAACCATCTGTTCCCGAAAATCATTTAGAGTAAAAGTGCTTTCTCTTAATTTTCGTTCCAGTTCAATGGCTTTTTTGTTATCAACAACTGATTGTGCTTTTTCAATAAACGTCAGGACATCTCCCATGCCCAGTATTCTGGAGGACATCCGTTCCGGATGAAATGGTTCAATATCGCTTAGTTTTTCACCAACGCCAATAAATTTTATTGGTTTATCCGTAACAGCCTTTATGGAAAGTGCAGCACCCCCGCGGGCATCGCCATCCATTTTTGTAAGGACCACACCCCCAATATCAAGGGAACTGTTAAAGGATTTGGCAACATTTACGGCATCCTGGCCAGTCATGGCATCTGCAACAAAAAGAATGTCGGAAGGATGAACTGTTTTTTTAATTCTGCAAAGTTCATCCATTAATTTTTCATCAACATGAAGCCGACCTGCAGTATCAAGCAGAAGGATATCATGTCCGGCTTTTTGTGCTGAAAGCATGGCTTCGCGGCAAATTTGCACAGGGTCCATCTGGGTGTTGGACGAAAATACCGGAATAGACAATTGCTTCCCAATTGTTTCCAGCTGATCTATGGCCGCCGGTCTATAAACATCCGCTGGAACAAGGTAGGGGTTTTTCCCTTGTTTTCTTAATAAAAGCGCAAGTTTCCCTGCTGTGGTTGTTTTTCCTGAGCCTTGAAGGCCCACGAGCATAATCGAGGCAGGCTTTGTCCCTGAGAGGTTTAAATCGCTATGGGTGTTGCCCATGAGTTTGGTAAGTTCATCATTGACTATTTTGATAATCTGGTGGCCAGGAGTAAGGCTGGCCATAACCTCCTGCCCAAGGGCGCGTTCCTTTACCTCAATGATAAACTTTTTAACCACCTTATAGTTCACGTCAGCTTCAAGGAGAGCCATTCTTACTTCTTTTAATCCCTCCTCGATATTTCTTTCTGTTAATTTACCGTGACCTTTTAGTTTTTTGAATATGTTATTTAGCTTATCGCTAAGATTATCAAACATTTATATCCTTAAAAAGCAACTTTTCAATAAGTTTAGGGTATTGGAGCAGTGAAATTATTTATGCAACGGTTGATATGGTAATTTTTTTCAAATACTCCCTTTGAACCCTCATATTAAAAAGATACCTTTTAAAAAAGAAATAAAAGGTTAAAAAATTATAACCGAATAATATAGTAATATTTTCATATAAAAGTCAAGAAAAATAAATCAAATTATCATAATACGATAAAGATGAATCTATACGCTTTGCAGCATTGTTCAAACAATTTCAAAGTTTTAATCAGATCATACCTGTTGCGTCTCTTAAATCAGTGACGCTGAATAGTTGCATTTTTTTTACCCTGCCGCACCATGGGCTTTAAGGTAATTATTTTGATAAGGAACGAGTATTTATTGCAGGCTTACAAAGGATAATCCCTCCAAAATTCTTAGCATAAATCCCATATATTAGAACAAGGTGGTATGAATAAACAGTATAAAAATATATTTGTCAACAGAATCTCTTGTGAATATATTTTTTTACTTTATATCTTGACAGATAATGAGTTTTCAGTCATATAAATGGTACTTCATTACATGGTTACAGTGGAAATATATGCTACTATTGTACACTAAATTTTTATATATTAAATCTGAATTTATAAAAAGGAGAATTAAATGAGTCAAGATATAGTTGCTCCAATGCCAGGGACTGTTATTGAAATTTTAGTTAAACCGGGAGATTCGGTTAAAGCTGATGATGAAGTTGTGATTCTTGAATCCATGAAAATGGAGAATCCTATCTGTGCTCCAGCTGCCGGAACCGTTAAAGAAGTTAAGGTGGCTGAACAGGCCAAAGTAGACACAAATCAGGTGCTGGTGATTATTGAATAGTACAGGTCTGAATGAACACAGACTAAACAGACATCCGGGTAAGGATACAGCTTCCAACGAGTTTTCATGCTTTGCCCGGGTTGCTGTATATTTTAAAAAGGTTTTTAAAATTTATTGACCGGCTGATTTTATCCAATTTTTTTATTAATCCAACAATTTCTTTAATATTGTTGAACGTTAAAGAAAAAGTGTAACTTGTGCTCTCAAAATTTTTTGGGGGGGCAAGTCTTATCCCTTTCCCCATTTCTAAACTTTTTACAATTTCTTCATATTCTTTTTCCCCTTTTGTTATTGCTGGAAAACGTCTGTTTTTTAAATAAGAACGTATCTGTTGAGCTTTTTGATTTTTGATTAAATCATTGTTTTTTAAGATATCTTTTAAATGATCTGCAAAAAGTACTTCAAGGATCGAAATATCTTCAATAATTGCAATCTCTTTGACATATTCAAGAAATTGCTTTTGCTTATTAAGGCTCAAGCCTAAATAAACAAAGAGTTTTGCGAATTCTATTCCAATATTTTCTTCCAGGGCCCCCAGTTCCATGGCCATGGAGAGTGATATGGTATTATTTAAAACAGATTGTTTAATAAAATCAGGGAGTATGAATATGCTTTTAATTTTATTAAACAGGTGGGGATTGTCCGGCAAACCAAGATTCGATGCCGCAGCAGCTAATTTTTTATCATTGTTATAACAGGCTGCAAGCATGCTGCAACATTTGGACTGTTCTATGAGATTCAAGGGGCGCTGCAATGAATTTTCAACGATTGCAAGTTTAACATTGTCAAGTTCCGTGGCTTTCGGAGCAACTATCCTTACAACAATATCAGAAGAACCAAGGTGCGAACATGCTGCAATTCTCCGAAAACCGCTGATAATGATAAACATTTCCGCTTGTTTTTTGACCAGGGGGGGATTTATTACTCCTAATTCTTTGATTGAGCCAACAAGTTCCCGAACATCCGTTTGGGTAGTAATTTTAAAGGTGCCATCCATCTGGTTGATGGATGAAAGGGATATTTTTTTTTTTTCTATTTCCATATTGTGCAAAAAGTATTTTTAATCTGACAGCAACTGCAATACTTCCTGATATTTTTTTAATGTATTTTGAATAACATTGTCAGGCAAAGAAGGTGCTGGAGGATTTTTATCCCAGTTGATTGATATTAGATAGTCCCGTATATACTGTTTGTCAAAGCTCACTTGGGGACCGCCGGGCATGTAGGTTTTTTTAGGCCAGAACCTGGATGAATCAGGGGTGAGAATTTCGTCTATTAAGATAATTTCATCATCTACAAGACCGAATTCAAACTTTGTATCAGCAATAATAATACCTTTTGTATCAGCTATTTTCACTGCTTTTTTGTATATTTTCAGGCTAAGCTCTTTGAGTCTGTTGGCGGAAGTCTCCCCTATAATATCACTGGCATCGGCAAAATTTATATTTATATCATGCGTCCCTATCTCTTCCTTGGTTGATGGAGTGAAAATTGTTTCGGGAAGTCTTTCAGATTCTTTTAGCCCGTCTGGTAGTTTAATGCCGCATATACTTCCTGACTCAACATAGGATTTCCAGCCGGAGCCTGATATATAGCCTCTGACAACACATTCAATGGGAAATGGCCTGGCTTTTTTCACAAGCATGCTTCTTCCCCTTAAAATATTTTTGTATGGAGCACAAACACCTGGATAGTCGTCCACATTGCTTGTAATAAGATGATTTTTCACAATTGATTCCATCATGCGGAACCAGAATAGAGAAATTTCCGTTAAGATTTTACCTTTTCCGCAAACAGGCTCGGGCATAATAAGATCAAAGGCAGAAATTCTGTCTGTTACAACCATGAGCAGACAATCCCCGAGGTCATAAATATCTCTTACCTTACCACGTTTTAAAAGGTTTAGGTCTTGAAAATCTGTTTCAAATACTGCATTGTTCATTGGATAGTCCCGTTTATGTAAAAAAGATAAATTTTGAATGGTGAATAGAAAAATTTATAAATTTGTCACTCTTTACGCATCTTTAATGAATTTGATAAATATATTTAAAATCTGGGATGATGCCGGCTCAATTTTAATGAATTTTATTCCGCTTTTAAACTTGCCATTCGCTTCTTTTATTGTATGTATAACCTCCCCTGTTATCTCAATGAGATCGTCTTCTATACCAATTGCCAAAGATATTATTTTTTTTAACTCAATTGGGTAAGATGTTTCCAGAAGGATTCCGCCTTGAGAAAGGTTTAATGTCCTTCCCATTCCCTGTTGACTTGTGGTATCATCATTAGACGAAAAGTGTGATAAATTGCAGGATCCGATTCTTTCCATCTCTCTTTTGTCTTTTGACATTTTTTATTCCATTAATGGTATAAGGGTGCCTTGAAAAATTAGAGTTTTTAGGTGAAAAGGTAATTTTTCAAGGTGCCCATAAGGGATTAATAATAGCCTATGAGGCTGTCTGAGAATAGCAATTTTTTTCAAAATCAAGGCTTGCTCAAAAAATTACCGCAGACATATAGTTAATATTTCAAGGATAATTTTTTAAGCATAACGCAGAGTTTGGGGAAAAGGGCATTTTCGGACAGCCTCCTATGCTATGCTTTGTAAATCATCTTTGTGGTAACCGATATACAATTGCCTGTATGCTCCAGAATATTCTTGAAAGTTGATGAAATCTGATCATATTCTTTTCGCAGAGATGTTGTATCCAATTTTTTCGTAATTAAATTTTTTGTACCAAAAACAGAGGCTAAAGAAGGCTCATGGGTTATATTGAAAAATGGAACCCTCCCGATAAAATCCCCTTCATGGAGTGTTGCCAGTAAAATATTTTTTTCATCTTTTTTTCTGACAACAAAAGCCTCTCCTTGTGTTATTAAATAGAGTGAATTATCTTCATCACCCTGATTCATCAAAGGCTCATCAGTATTAATATTTTTGTTAAGGAGAATGTCGTTTTCATCATTATTGAACAATTTTTCAGTGACCTGTTTTAATCGTCTTTCAAAGCTTTTGATAATTTGCCTGAAATCAGATCCTGCACATGCATATTCCGTTGAAAGCCGCTGGGAATCCAGTACGCCCAAAACAACCTTTCCCACGGCAACAGCTGATGCACCACGGAAATGTCCCCGGGTTAAAAGAGATAACAGGCTTCCCACAAAGGCACCATTTCCTATTCTGCATATTATTTTAGCTTTTTCTGTCTCTGTTTCTTTGAAAATTTCAACAATTCCATCTAATATTACCCATATCCATTTACCATGTTTTCTTTCTTCCAGAATTTGTTCTTTGTCAAAGAATTCCTCTTCATCCACCACATAGATATAGTCGACAAGGGGCCCTTTGATTAAGGGTAAACAAGAAATATTATCTGATATTTCAGAGACTTTTGCTGTGGCTGATACAGCTTCCCCTATTTTTTTAATTTTTCCATCGTCTAAGAGTCTGAGCGCATCAAGAATGATCTCCATGCGTCCCATCTTAATAAGATCAGGGCTATCTATCTTTTCATCATGAAATTGAAAATCACCATCAAACCAGCCAAAAAGTGAATGTAGAGCATCAATTCCAGCTAATGAACCAATGGATGAATTAACTATATCTCCATCTTTGAAATAGATAAAAGCTGGAACATCAACATATTGATTAACAATTCGTAAAGTTCCGGTGTTTCTGTTTGTACCAAGAAGCTGTATTAAATCTGCAAGGCTGATGAATTTAAGTTTACCGGTCAACTCGAATTTATCATTCATAACAACCTATTATTGTGCCCATTTAAATTGTTTTTGAAGGGATTCAAGTGTCAATTTCAGGCATGCCTTTAATGAATCTCCCACGCCCGTACCGGTGATTGCACTTGCAGGAACTGCAGGCACCTTTAACTGTCTGTTTAAATCACGCTCCATCATTTCAAGGGACATTAATGGTAATTTTTGATCTTGAAGATCTCTTTTATTATATTGCAATACCAAAGGAATGGAAAAAATATTCATCCCGTATTCCCGTAAATTCTGCTGTAAATCCTTTAGGGAAAGCATATTTTTTTCACGTCTTACATTTAATGAATCTGCAACAAAAACAAGCCCGTCAACTCCTCTTAAAACAAGCTTTCTTGTTGAAGAATATTGCACCTGTCCTGGAACAGTGTACAGCTGAACCCTTACATCGCAACCCTTGATCTTACCTAAGCCGATGGGGAGAAAATCGAAGAAAAGAGTTCTATCCCCTTCTGTATTGATAGAAACCAGCTCACCTTCAACCTGTTTTGCAAATATTTTAAAGATAGTCTCAAGATTAGTAGTTTTTCCACCTCTACCAGGCCCATAGTAAACAATTTTACATTCGATCTCTTTTTTTTTAAAATTAAAAGTAGCCATTTATCTGCTCCGTGGAAAAATAATAATGATTATCTATGGATTTTCATTCAGCAACTGCACTATAGACCGTCATATAAATAATTTTATTCCGTTGTCGGCCGCCTGCGTATTTAAAGACGCCTTCCTCCCTCTATACCTGTGCCAAATTTTAAAATCGAGTAATTATCTGACAATCTATATAAACTACTTATTCTATAGATTAATCATTTTTATATCAAGACAATAATCTCCCTTTTTTGGTCCGGATTTGATTTGTGTTTTTGCCGCAACAACAGCAGACCCTGTGAACATGGCAATGGGTGAATAAAAATGAACATCATTTAATAAAGTCCCCATGCTCAGTTTGTCAACCCATTCTTTTTCTTCTCCGGAAAATATTAAGCTTAGTGTGTTGCCGGATTGAAAACTGACATCAATTTCATGCAATTCCCCTGTGCCGGAATCGGTCTCACTGGATATCCCTATTGAGCTTACCTCAAGAATTTCATCAGCATCGTCAGTTTCATCTTCCACAAGTGTGACAATATCATCATCAGGTATCTGGGGGAGAATTATGTCCGCCCCTTTTTTGTCGATAATATTCTTTAAAAATTTATGTATTTTTCTTAGATTGTCCAGTGTGAAAAGATCTGTCGTAAACCATTCATTAAATTTAGCAGCAGCATTTTCCAGCGTTGAAATTTCAACGTAGCATTTTAGCATATTTTTTGCCGCAGGAACACGCAAAGATTCTTCTTTAAGCAATTTTTCAAATTCATCCAGAGCTCTTTCAAATTGGCCGAATTTTGCAAGGGCAATTGCCCCTTCGAGGGCTGCTGCTCCAGGATCGTCTTTATTATCTGAAAATGAGAAAAGATTCATGATAAGTGATTGAGCTTTTTTGGATACTTCCGGGGTTTTTGTATTTTTTTGAAACCTGCTAAGCTCACTGGCAAGAGCAGCGTTTTTCTTTAGTACCGCATCAAGGAGGCTTTGACTGTTTTCAAGATGCAGATTTTCTTTTAATAATTCAGCCGCTGCTCCATAGCTATCCTTTGCTTCCACGAGCAATCCCTGCTTACGGTAAAGTTCTGCCTCTTGCAACTTGTTTTTAAGTTTTTTTACTATATCCATTCTACCTCGCGATGTTATATAGATTTCCACATAAAAAAAATCACTGCATTATCGACCGTCTGTGTAGTGTAATGCGCCTTACTCACTTTGGCCAACGTGAAATCAACGATATGCATTTTTAGTTAATTGATGAGCATATAAATGTTGACAATGAGTTGTATTATGATATCAATTCTTTGAAATTTCAATAGAAACTTGGCATCTTTTTTATTTTTTATGAGCAAATTTTTATGAACAAGAAAATAATGTTAGAATAAAAGTGACTATTGAGCTAATATGTACGATAGCAGGTATAATCTGATTAAACCATGAAAAACTCACGTATAAGAGGTCGTAAATAAATAATCTGTTAAAAAGATAAAGTTATTTTTGAGCGAGTCCTTAACGCTCTCTAATCCGTTCAAGCAATTTCAAAGTTTTAATCAGATCATACCTGCTGCGTATCTTAGCTGAATAGTTGCAAATAAAAAAATAAAGGGTGTCCCAGAAGTGGTATTTATCTGGGAATCTGTAATTTGCATTATACATATTTAATATTTATACTCCATTGAAAAATGTAAAGGAGAACGTAGTGAAAAATAAAACAACTGTAATTGGAGCAGGAAATGTTGGGGCAACTGTTGCCCAGAGACTCGCTGAAAAAGAACTGTGTGATGTTGTACTCATCGATATTGTTGAAGGAACACCACAGGGAAAATCCCTTGACCTGGCAGAAGCCGCTCCCATAGAAAAGCATGACGCCCATCTGACCGGAACAAATGATTATGAAGCATCAAAAGATTCTGATATAATCATTATTACAGCAGGAATTGCAAGAAAACCGGGAATGAGCAGGGATGATCTTATAAGTACCAATGCCAAAATAATGAAAGGTGTTACTCAGCAGGTAACCAAACTATCTCCCGATGCCATAATTATCATAGTCAGTAATCCCCTTGATGCCATGTGTCATATTGCTTTTGATACAAGCGGTTTCCCCAAGAACAGGGTTATAGGAATGGCCGGGGTCTTAGACTCCGCTCGGTTCCGTGCGTTTATATCGATGGAGCTGGATGTATCCGTTGAAAATATTCATGCTCTGGTTCTTGGGGGGCATGGAGATACCATGGTTCCCCTCCCAAGGTTTTCAACGGTTGCAGGAATTCCGATAACAGAGCTTATGCCCAGGGATCGTATTGATGCATTAATAAAAAGAACAAGAAACGGGGGGGCTGAAATTGTTAGTCATCTTAAAACAGGGAGTGCTTATTATGCCCCTGCTTCAGCAGCTGTTGAAATGGCCGAATCAATTTTAAAGGACAAGAAAAAAATACTCCCCTGCGCAGCGTATCTTGAAGGAGAGTACGGGATCAACAATCTTTTCATAGGTGTTCCTGTTAAATTGGGTGCAAATGGAATAGAAGAGATTATTCAAATCGATTTAACCAAAGATGAGGATGAAGCTCTTAAAAATTCTGCAAAAGCTGTTGAAAAATTAGTGGCTGATTTGGAAAAGCTAGGGTAACGTGTAGGGGCAGAATCTATTTCTGCCCCTGTATCATTTTTGGCGGATATGGATGGGCTGATATGGAATCATCCGGATGGGCGGATATGGAATCATCCGGATGGGCGGATATGGAATCCGCCCCTACTATCGCTTTTGCATCTTTTTGACTTATTCCAGGCAGCGCACTTATCTCTTTAAGTGTTGCTGCCTGAATTTTTTTTATGCTTTTAAAATGTTTTAAAAGAATTTTTTTCTTTTTATCTCCTATTCCAGGGACTTCATCAAGGGCAGAATGTTTTTGAGTTTTTAAACGTCTTTTTTTGTGATAAGATGTGGCAAAGCGGTGAGCCTCGTCCCTGATTTTTTCGAAAAAAAGCAGTAGATCATCATCCCCTTTAAAGATCAGGGGGTTTGATCGTTTGTTTTTGTATATTTTATCTTTGGTTTCTCCTTTCATCTCATTTTTTTTAGCAATTCCAAGTATCTCGAAGGTCACCTCGATATTAAGATCCTTTAGTATTGATACTCCAGTACTTATTTGTCCCCTACCTCCATCGAGGAGTAAAATGTCAGGATAGGGCTTTGAATCTTCTCCTTTTCCGAATCTCCTTTGCAGGACTTCTGCCATATACGCGTAATCATTTTGCTCGTCAACTCCTTTAATCGCATACTTTCTGTATAAAGATTTTTTGGGTCGTCCATTTTCAAAGACAACCATGGCGGAAACCGGGTTGGTCCCTGATATATTGGCGTTGTCAAAGCATTCTATTCTGCAGGGTAGTCTGTCCATCTTTATTTTTCTTTGGATGCGGAGTAATAAATCTTTGTCATAGGATTTGGCATTCTGAATTTCATTTAATCTGTTTACGGCATTTTTATATGCCATTTTAACAAGATCTGCTTTTTGACCTCTTTGGGGATGGTGGATAGATACTTTTGCCCCTTTTAGAGAGCTTAATATTTCTTCAATGAGAAGATAATCTTCAAGATCTGTTGGGACAAGTATCTCTTTTGGAATAAATGGAACTTTTTCATAATATTGCCTGATAAATCCCCCTGCCACCTCCGCATCTGTGGAGATGGTCTCGGCAAAACTGAAATGGCGGGTGCCGATAAGGTATCCTTTACGCACATTTAAAAGTGTAATAACTAAAGAATCAGATGACCTTACTATGGATAAAACATCTCTGTCGATGAAATCTGTTGTAACTGCCACCTGTTTTTCCACGGTTTTTTCTATGGCAAACATTTTATCCCTTAGCTCGGCTGCTTTTTCAAAATTCTCTTCTTCTGCCGCCTTGTGCATCCCTTTTTTTATCTTTTTAATAAGATCGACTCTATTCCCCTTTAAAAAAAGTATAACCTCATTAACAATATTAAAATATTCTTCCTGCTTCACGTTAAAACAACATGGAGCCATGCAAAGATTCAGCTGATAGTTCAGGCAGGGCCGTATCTTTTTTTTTAGATCCTCTGTCGTACACTTTCTTAATTTAAATATTTTGTTAATTATATTCAGGGTCTGACGCACTGCGCCGCTGGATGCAAAAGGACCAAAATATAAGGCACCATCTTTTTTGATTTTTCTAACCACGGATAAATAAGGGTGGGAATTTCTGGTATCCAATCGAAGGGAGGGATATCTTTTGTCATCTTTTAAAATAACATTATATCGGGGGCGATATTTTTTTATAAGATTTGACTCTAAAATCAGAGCCTCTTTTTCAGTTCTTGTTATTATTATTTCAAAGGATGAAATTTTTTTAACAAGAACTTCTCCTTTTATATTATGTAAAACCGGTTTAACAAAATATGAAGAGAGTCTTCTTTTGAGATTCCCGGCCTTCCCCACATAGATGATTTTTTCATCAGAGTCCTGCATTAGATAAACGCCTGGTTCATGGGGAGCAAGGGATAACAGGTGCATAATTTTTTTATTTTTCTGCTCAGAGTCCATATCACTGTTTAAAGGAGGCTTATCTCCATGAGTTCTTTTATCTGATCTCTTATCCTGGCGGCCTTCTCAAAAGCGAGTTCTTTTACAGCCATTTGCATCTCTTTTTTCAGATTTTTAATTATACTCTCCAGGCTGCCTGGGGATTTTTTCTTTAATGTTTCATACAGAGCAGCCGGTTCCATAACCAGGCTGTCAGAGATGGTGTCATCATAAAGAGAAGCAAAGGCCGATTTTATATCTTTTTTTATAGAGGTAGGGGTTATTCCATGCTTTTTATTGTATGCTTCCTGTATTTTTCTTCGGCGGCTCGTTTCATTTAAGGCCATGTTCATCGATTTTGTGACTACATCAGCATACATGATAACTTTACCATGAACATTTCTGGAAGCGCGGCCGCAGGTCTGGATCAGAGATCTTTCCGATCTTAAAAAGCCTTCTTTGTCAGCATCCAAAATGGCTACAAGGGAAACCTCAGGCAGATCCAGCCCCTCACGGAGCAGGTTAATACCTATGAGAACATCAAAAATACCAGATCTAAGATCGGTTATTATATCCATTCGTTCCAGAGTCTTTATATCCGAATGCATATAACGGACCCTGATATCAAGATCCGAATAATAGTCCGTCAGATCTTCAGCCATCCGTTTTGTAAGGGTGGTAACAAGAACTCTTTCCTCTTTATCAATGCGATTCAGAATCTCACCATAAAGATCATCTACCTGGTTTCTGGCGCCTCTTACTTCTATTTCAGGGTCTAAAAGACCGGTGGGTCGTACAACCTGTTCAACAACCAGCCCTTGTGCGGCAGAGAGTTCATACTTGGAAGGTGTGGCTGATACGAATATAAGCTGATTCTTTTTAGATTCAAATTCTTCAAATTTTAAAGGCCTGTTATCAAGTGCTGATGGAAGGCGAAAACCATGTTTTATAAGAGTCTCCTTGCGGGATCTGTCTCCTTTATACATTCCATGGAGCTGTGGAATTGATATATGGCTTTCATCTATGCAGATCAAAAAATCATCAGGAAAATAATCTATAAGAGTCGGAGCAGGCTCCCCTTTTGCCCTTCCTGTGATATGCCGGGAATAATTTTCAATCCCATTGCAATAACCCATCTCCAGCATCATTTCTATGTCAAAATTAGTCCTTTCTTCTATCCTCTGGGCCTCTATCAGTAATTTTTGGTCTCTGAAAAAATCTATTCTCTCCTTTAATTCTGCTTGAATAGAACCTATGGCACGTTTTAATTTCTCCTTATTTGTTACATAATGGCTGGCAGGAAATATGGTGACAGAAGTCAACGACTTTATAATATTCCCCTTGAGGGGGTCAATATGGGCAATGGATTCTATATAATCTCCAAAAAAATCTATTCGAACAGCTATATTTTCCTCATAGGCCGGATATATCTCGACCCTGTCTCCCCTTACCCTGAAAACACCCCTGTGGAAATCAATATCATTCCGTTCATAATGTATTGAAACAAGCTTGGCAAGAAACATGTCCCGTTCCATCTCCATTTCGGTCTGAACAGGGAGGCTCATGGAGAGGTATTCCTCTGGGTCACCAAGCCCGAAAATACATGATACACTTGCTACAACTATTACGTCCCTGCGCGAAAGAACAGATACGGTTGCAGCATGGCGAAGTTTGTCAATCATATCATTTATTGAGGAGTCTTTTTGAATGTAAGTGTCGGTTGTAGGTAGATAGGCTTCCGGCTGGTAATAGTCGTAATAACTGACAAAATATTCAACAGCATTTTCAGGGAATAAAATTTTAAATTCACTGTACAACTGGGCAGCAAGGGTTTTGTTGGGTGCCATAATCAGAGAGGGTTTGCCTGATTTTGCAATAACATTTGCCATGGTAAATGTTTTACCTGAACCTGTAACACCTAAGAGAGCCTGATACTTTTTTCCGGATAAGACACCTTTGCTTAAAGCATCTATGGCTTTTGGCTGGTCTGCCTTTGGAGAGAAATTTTGTGTTAACCTAAAAGGGATCATAAATTTGAATGCTCAATCATCAGGTTCGAGTTTATTGTGTTTTTATCATTACAGTTTCACCAGAAGGGGCTAAATTATACTGGAGGAATCTGAATTCATAGGTTGAAAATTTTATTCCGTCACCGGTTTTTAGCAGAATCGGATTGTTAGGATTTATCTGCTCACCATTTAAGTGTGTTCCATTGGAGCTCCTTAGATCCTCTAAATAAAAAAAACCGTGTTTACTTTCAATTTTCGCATGAAAGTTGGAGATAGTGTTTTGGGGTATTACAATATCATTTTCAGAATCACGGCCTATCTTTATAATTTTTTTTATTAAAGGGAGTGTAAGGGAATTTTCAGCAATGGAATTTTCCACATCAAGAAGAGCCGCCTGGGTTTCTGTCCTTTTAGATACAGGCTTATCAATCCTCTTTTTTATTATAAATTTTTTTTTCAAAAGAATTAAAAAAAGAATAATTATTATTCCTGCAGCAATACCTGCAAAAATAATTGAGTAACTTTTTTTCTCTGCAGGTATCTTCGAAGTATTATCCTGAACAGCTGTAACATCATGTTCAGCGGGTATCTTTGAAGTATCAGCATGGATATCTGGGGTGGGTATCTTTGCGGTATCATCGTGAACATCCTGGGTATCATGGTCAGATGGTATTGACGAAGCATCCATGGGAGTTTTCAATAGATCCTCAGAAGCATCCGGTGCAGTGGGGGGCGGGACTGTTTCTATACTTTTTTGTTTCAGTTTGGCATTAATTGCCTGTTTTATTTTTTTAAAAACTGTATGAAAATCAGCAGCACCGGGAACTCTGAAATATTCTCCATCTGTTTTGACTGCCAGAGTCTGAATCAGCTGAAAATCGGCTTTTTCTGTAAATGCGATTCCAAAAATACGGATACCATCATCTTTACTCTTTTCTGCAAGGGATTCCCTGAGCCATTTTGTCCTTTCCCTGTCTGCAGCCTTATCTCCTGTATCGATGATTCCGTCAGTTAAAAAAATAATTATTTTGTCGGCATCCTTCCTGGCGTTAAGCTTAAGTTCATACAGTGCTCTTTCAATTGCGGCGGGACTATCTGTAAATTTCCCTTTATAATTTACTTTATCAAGACTTTGGATAAATTTTGTCTTTGATTCCGAATTTTGTAAAAATGTTAAGGGTTCAATTAGTCTTGCGGTTTCATCGAAAAGGAGAATGCTGAGCCGTGAATTTTCATCGAGTTTTTTTACAAAGTTTGCGACAACATTCTTAGTGATAAAATCAGGATCATTCTTAAGCATGCTCCCCGAGTTATCTATGACAAGGACAATGTCCAACAAAAGAGGGGCTTCGGCTTTAATATCAGCTGCTTTCCATGGTGAATCTGCAGCCTCCCCTTCTATACCAAGAGTTCCATGGGCAATGAGAGTAAAGCTTAAAAAAAACACTCCAGCAGCTATCTTTAATAATAGTTTAATAGTTTGTTCCCTTTTCATTTGACAATACCCCTTGATATGATTAGTAAAAATTATAAGAACGGAGAAGTTATTTAGTCCCCGTTTATAGGGTTGATTAAAATTATTTGTCTGAAAATTTATAGTTTGAACATATTAATATCCGAACAACAGGAAATTATTTATGTATTTTTCCCATTATGAGTTAGAAGAAAACCCGTTTCAGATATCCCCAAATCTAAGGTTCTTGTGGATGGGGGAACAGTATAAAGAGGCCATGGCAACTTTTGAATACGGTAAGCTCGATAACAGGGGGTTAATACTTCTTACAGGTGAACCAGGGACAGGTAAGAGCATACTAATCAATGCTTTGATAAATAAGCAACCCCAAAATACCGTGGCTGTTTCAATCACTGAACCCAGGATGAAAAAACTTGATTTTTATAATTTTATTGGCCATGCTTTTAATTTAAATAAAAAATTTCAGAGTAAAGGCGATTTTTTTGTTTATTTCAGTCATTTTCTTCACAAGTCCTATTTTAAAGATGGAAAAATCATTTTAATAATTGATGAAGCACACAGGCTGACCCGTGAGCTCCTGGACGAAGTATGCCATTTATCCAATATAGAAAAAGAATCTTCGGCACTATTATTAATAATATTAGCCGGCAAAAGCAAATTAAATAATCTGTTAAGCCAGAAGGAAAACAGCAGACTGCGGCAACAGGTAAGATTGAGTTATCATCTTTCGTTTTTAAATAAAAAAGAGACATCAAAATATATAAAGCACCGTTTAAAAATATCAGGGGGTAAGCATACTATTTTCAAGTTGGATGCATTAGCAGAAATTTATGCTTTTTCAAAAGGTTATCCACGTGTGATTAATGTAATTTGTGATTATGCTCTGTTATGCGGCTATATTAAAGGAGTTAAAAAAATTGATGGAGCCGTTATCAAGAGTGCAATTCTTAAAAATTGTTCAAAAGATCTTACATTGTCGAGGGGAGAAAAAAAAATTCCAGGGTGCCACCCTGCAGCCTTTTGAATGATGAAGAAAAATCGGTTCATCCGTTAAAATTTGCATTCAGGAGAAAAATTTTTGTCAAATGGATCGTTTACTCTCTTTTTGTTTTCATGTTAGCTGCTATTTTTTATTGCGTATCTGAAAACCTGCAGGTAATATCCATCGCAATAAATAAGTTAATTCACTTTTTCGCTAAAATATCCTTGCGGGATCTGCCTGTATTATATATTCCATGAATATATGGAGTCGATATGCAGTTATTTTTAAAAACAGTTGAATGGTTTTAGCTTTTTATTTGACAATACTTCGTGATACAATTAATTACAGAGGTACAGATGTGCACATAAATAATTTCACTACGTTATCGGCCGCATGTGTATTATATATCCCTTTTTTGCTCCGGCCTTGTGCTAAATCTTAAAATCTGGTAATTATCTGAACATCCATAGCCTTTTAATAAGTTTGGGCAAATGCTACATGAATCCTCCGCCTGCTTGGCAGTGTCTCTGGGTTTTGACCAACAACCCAGTGAAAATATTTGTGTGGAATTCTATATCAAAATCCGTCCAACAGGAACATGCATATGTATCTTTCCCATTATGATTTAACTAAAAAACCGTTTCAGATATCTCCAAATCCAAGTTTTTTATGGATGGGAGAGCAGTACAAAGAGGCCCTGGCCACTTTTGACTACGGCATAATTGATAACAGGGGGTTAATACTTTTAACAGGTGAAATAGGAACAGGTAAAACCACATTAATTAATGCTTTGATAAAGCGTCAACCCGAAAATACCGTGATCGCCTCAATCACCGACCCACGGATGGAAAAGCTCGATTTTTATAATTTTGTTGCCCATTCTTTTAATTTAAATAAAAAATTTCAGAGCAAAGGCGATTTTCTTGTTCATTTCAGCCATTTCCTCCATAAGTCCTATTCTAAAGATGAAAAAATTATTTTAATAATTGACGAGGCTCAGCGACTGACCCCCGAACTCCTGGAAGAGGTGCGTCATTTATCCAACCTGGAAAAAGAATATACAAAATTATTAATAATTATATTAGCCGGTCAAAAAGAATTAAACGATGTATTAAACAGGGATGAAAACAGGGCATTACGGCAAAGAATAACGCTAAGTTATCATCTTTCGGCTTTAAGCAAAAATGATACAGCAGATTATATCAAGCACCGCATTAAAATATCAGGTGGAAAATGTAATATTTTTAAGGCGAGTGCTTTAACAGAAATTTATGCTTTTTCAGAAGGGTACCCCCGTCTGATTAATACAATCTGCGATCATGCTCTATTAAGCGGTTATGTTAAAGGTGTTAAAAAAATTGATGGAGCAGTTGTTCAAGGCTGTTTAAAAGATCTTTTATTGCCTGGGGAGCAAAAAAAATCTGCGGAAACATCATTTAGTAATGATTTGGATGATGAAGAAAAACTGGTTTATACGCCGGAACCTGGGTTCCGTGGGAAAAAAACTGTCAAATCCATTCTTTATATCTGTTTTTCTATTTTGCTGTTAGCTGGAGTTGCTTATTATACCTATGAAAACAGGGAGAGTATATCCAGCCTGCTGAATCAATCAACTCAGTCTGTTACCGGCAAATTTAAAGATAAGGCCGTTGTTTCCTTGCCAGAAAAGGGCGGGGAGATTAAGAATGTGGAGAATAAGCTTAAAGAGAGTGGATTGCTGGCTGATAAAACGGAGCTGAATGGGAAAAATATGGCCATGCCGGAATATTCCGGTAAAAAACCTGTTCAACCCGGCGGTTCTTTGGATTCAGACCTGGAAATAGAATATGTTGACGAAGGTTATTTGGCAAAGGCAAAAAGAATTTTACCTTTAAAAGATGAAAAGCTGATTATATATTTTGATTTAAACTCTAATGAAATTCCTGATAGAGTATATGATTCGTTAAATCTGCTGGCAGACATAATGGTCGAGTATCCTGGTATGGAGATAATGATCAGGGGATATTCCGACTCCTCGGGGCAATCTGGTTTTAATAAAATAATTTCCAGATTTCGAGCTGTTGTTGTAAAAAATTATCTTGTGGGAAAAGAGGCCGATCCTTCCAGGATAAAAGTCCTGGGAATGGGACCGGCTACAAAGGGTGGTCAAGAATACAATAAAGACGACAGGAGGGTTGAAATTGAATTTTATTCAGGCACTTCATAACTTGTGCTGCATTGTTGGAATTACTTTTGGACTTTCCATATGGTGCCATCGGGGGTGTCCTTAATAACTATATTCATTTTGGATAATTTTTTTCGTATATTGTCTGCAAGTTCCCAGTCTTTTGCCTTTCTGGCATCCGCGCGATCCTGTATCATCCCATCGATAAGTGCAGGAGCCACAGATTCTTTTTCCATTATAGAGGCTTTTTTTGCACTAAAATACGATTCAGTCGACTGGGTGATGATGCCGAGAACAGAACCTGTTTTAATAATATTTTTTTGTGCTGATTTTATTTTCTTAATCATATCAATGGTAAAGTATTTGTTATCAAGTATCCGGTTTGTTTCTCTCACAGTCTCAAAAAGGGTGCCTATGCCCTGGGCAGAATTGAAATCATCATCCATTGCTTTGGAAAATTTTTTCCAAAGATTATTTTCCCCTTTATTTTCTCCGGAATAATTTTCTATTTCTATTCTTTTTTCTATTCTTTCCAGGAGAGAATAGATTTTATCAAGACTTGAAGATGCTTCATCCAAAGCCTTGTCCGTAAAATCTATGGGGCTTCTGTAATGTTTGGAAAGTAAAAAGAGCCTTGTTACATCGGGATGATATTTTTTGTTCACATCTTTGATCATGAGAAAATTTCCAAGGGATTTGGACATCTTCTCTTTATTAACATTTACAAACCCATTATGAATCCAGTATTTTACGAAAGGTTTTCCTGAAGCCGCTTCTGACTGGGCAATTTCGTTCTCATGATGGGGAAAGATTAAGTCTTTCCCCCCTCCATGGATATCAAAAGTTTCGCCCAGATATTTTATACTCATGGCAGAGCATTCTATATGCCATCCTGGCCTTCCTTTACCCCAGGGGCTTTCCCAGAATGGCTCTTCTGGTTTTGAAGATTTCCACAGAGCAAAATCAAAGGGATTTTGTTTTCTGGTATCTATCTCAATTCTGGCTCCTGCTTTCATATCTTCTAATTTTCTTCCTGAGAGCTTTCCGTACTCCTTAAAAGATTCCACAGAAAAATATACATCATTGTCAACCTGGTAAGCAGAACCTTTTTTGATTAAGGTTTCAACAAGTTCTATGATTTCTTTAATATGTTCAGTAGCTTTTGGCTCCATAGTGGGGCGTTTAACATTTAATGCGTCCATATCCTGATGAAATTCATTGATATATTTTTCAGAAATCTGCTGCGGGGTGAGACCCAGCTCTTTAGCTCTGTTGATTATTTTGTCATCAACATCTGTAAAATTTCTCACATAAATTACATCAAACCCTTTTTCTTTTAAATAGCGGACAATAACATCAAAAACCACAACAGACCTGGCATGTCCTATATGGCTGGAATCATAGACCGTGGGGCCGCAAACATACATGCGGACATGATTGGGGTCAACAGGTTTAAAAATTTCTTTTTTTCCACTTAAAGTATTATAAATTTGTATTGTCATACATGTAATCCATTTTTGAGCGGGCACTTAATTAATTAAAACAACAGCCATGGCGCCAATGCCGTCACCATGTCCGATGGAGCCAAGCCCTTCCATGGTGGTGGCCTTAACATTAACAACATCGGGATCAATTCCAAGTACCCTGGCCATATTATTTTCCATTTTTTTTTTATAAGAGGATAATTTAGGCTTTTCAGCAAATATTGTTGAATCTATATTAATAACATGAAAACCTTTATCCTCAACCAATTTATATGTGCGGGAAAGAAGCTTTATCCCCTGCATATCCTTAAACCTGTTATCTGTGTCAGGAAAATGGAGCCCGATATCTCCCAACCCGGAAGCGCCCAGGAGCGCATCACAAACAGCGTGGATAAGTACGTCAGCGTCGGAATGGCCGAGTAAACCTTTTTCATAAGGTATTGTTACTCCGCCCAAAATAAGTTTCCGCCCCTGGACTAATCTATGTATATCATATCCGATACCGGTTCGCATAATAATTTAATGTAAAAAAATTTTTTAAGGTTATTTTCTACTTGAATTACTGTAATAATAATTGTAGTTATTTAACTGTTATGATTGCAAACGTGCTTTAAGGTGTGATCTGTTTTTAAACAGTTTTACGCTGGTTGAACGTATTTATATCATTTACCATATTTTGCCGAAAGAGCTGCTTTCCGACTTTTTACAATATCATCAAAAGTAAGGGCTCGTGCAAAAATAACTTTACATTTTAAGCGTCGATACATCCCCTCTGACTACGTTATGAAAGTGCAGTGATAATCTTGTATTACTGCACTTCAGCGCCTTGTCAGGCGGGTGACTCAACATTTAAAATTGCTAATTTATTTTTGCGCGAATCCTAAGTGATAAATAAATGCCATGGATACAAAATTAAAAAAAAATGATACAAAACATCCCTTTGACTTTGAGGTAGGCTACCTGGTGAAGAGCCCGTGTAAAAAATGTAACGCCAGGGATATTTTCCCCAAGTGCCTGGATTCCTGCGAAATCATCAAAAAGATTCATTCGGCCCTATCTAATGTAATAATCTGTTCAAGATAATAATTGTTTTGGTTGTTTTTTTAAATATTCAAGCCGGTTAAGTCCGTCAACATAGGCTTTGGCACTGGCGACAATTATGTCTGAATCCGCACCCCTTCCCAGGGCAATCAGGCCCCCGTCCTTTAAGCGGACAGTTACTTCACCTTGCGCATCAGTCCCTCCGGTGAGGGCGCTGATGGAAAATCTCAACAATTCTGCATCGGTGTCAGCAAGTTTTGCAATGGTATTGAAAGCAGCATCAATGGGGCCATTCCCGTAATCGGAATCCTGTGTTTTTCTTCCGTTTATCTGCAGTTTTACACTGGCCATGGGAAAAACCGTGGTTCCGCTGGTAACATGGAGATAGTCCAGGGAAAAAACATCACTGCTTCTTAATATCCCTTCTGTAACAATGGATTCCAGATCTTCATCTTCTATAGTTTTCTTCTTGTCAGCCAGGGTTTTAAACTTTTTAAAGACAATTTGTAGTTCTTCCCGGGAAAGATCATACCCCATCTCTTTTAAATGAGCCTGGAGAGCATGCTTGCCTGAATGTTTGCCGAGAACAAGGCTGTTACTCCCAAGTCCCACTGTCTCAGGTTTCATTATTTCATAGGTCAGGGGGTTTTTAAGAACACCATCCTGATGAATTCCTGCTTCATGGGCAAATGCGTTGGCACCAACAATGGCCTTATTCGGTTGTACCATTATTCCTGTTATCATACTTACAAGCTTACTGGTGGGACATATCAGCTCAGTATGAATGTTCGAGGTCAGGGGAAAAACATTCTGTTTTGTATGTATTGCCATGGCCACTTCTTCTAAGGATGTATTTCCTGCTCTCTCGCCTATGCCGTTTATTGTCACCTCCACCTGCCTTGCACCTGCCTTGATTGCAGCCAGGGTATTTGAAGTGGCAAGTCCAAGATCATTATGGCAGTGAACACTTAAAACAGCTTTGTCCATATTTGGGGTATGGGCCTGTACATAGTTTAAGAGTTCTGTATATTCATCCGGTACAACATATCCCACTGTATCAGGAAGATTTATTGTTGTTGCCCCGGCTTCAATGGCAGCCTCGAAAACCTTGCACAAAAAATCACGATCACTCCGGGAACCATCTTCGGCCGAGAATTCAATATTATCGGTAAATCCCTTTGCATATTTTACAGCTTCGATTATATTCTGTAAAATCTGATCCCTTGTGGATAGAAGCTTATGTGTAATATGGAGATCAGAAGTGGCAACAAAAATATGTATCCTGGGCTTTACAGCATGTTTAACAGCTTGCCAGGCAAGATCAATGTCTTCTTTTGCAGTACGTGTTAATGCAGCGATCTCCGTATTTTTAAGTTTGCCGGCTATTTCAGTAACCGCCTCTAAATCTCCTTCTGAGGCTGCAGGAAAACCTGCCTCTATAACATCAACTCCGAGT
>Ga0190313_1000257_pt1 | contig 33598 bp, 47 predicted proteins | sample 4870071011_MG_FD_169989 | JGI IMG/M metagenome (GOLD analysis project Ga0190313, IMG submission 169989) | Hydrothermal vent sediment bacterial communities from Southern Trench, Guaymas Basin, Mexico - 4870-07-10-11_MG | ecosystem: Environmental > Aquatic > Marine > Hydrothermal vents > Sediment ... | reverse complement strand
CACAAAAAGTTATCCACAGTTTAGTCACATTTTACCATCTGAAATTTAAAAAAAGATAAAAAAATAAAACATAGAAATAAGTGGTGCCTTTTTACCTTTAATATTAGCATCGTCTGAGGACTTGACAGGATTGGGGCAAATATGCTATACTTAGAGTATAGGGTAAAACTATAATTATTATAAAATAATCACAAGATACCCTTCCTTTTCTAAAAGCCACACAAAATATTTTTTTTGTGTTTGACTTTTAAAAAAGAGACGTGGACATGCAGATGGGAGCGTCATTAAATAATTTGCCATAGATACTCATCCTATCATACCATAAATATACCGCGGGACTCCTAACTTTTTTAGGAGGTGGGGAATATAAAACAAACTCGAAAAGATAAAAAAACTCGGGAGATAAGAGAAAGTAAACATTATGATTTGAAGGTTTAGGCTCTATATGTGTCGATATGTAATGGGGGACTACTATGTAGGTGTTAATAATTTAATAAATTGTATGGATAAACTACTAAGAATAAGAATTACAGAGAAAACAAAAAAGAAAATAGAAAAGATAGCTGAAAAAAGGAAGTTAACACAGATTACGGTTTTAGAGTATTTGTTAAGCAACAGAATAGACTTGAAAGAGTTAAACAAAATAATTATATGATGGGAAATTGTCAAAGATGTTTAGAGAATAATTGGGAATTTATAAAATTAGATGATGGTAATATACAAGGTATTTGTCAGTTTTGTGGATATGAAGTTGAATGGACGCCAAAAGCTAAAACTAAAATGCGAGTAGGTTCTTTATGCAAAAAATGTAAAACACCAGTTATTAAAAAACAAGCAAAATTTAAACCGAGTAAATTAAAAAAATCTTATTATTATACAGCTTATTATTATTGTAAAAATTGTAAAACAATGTATATGTCAGAGGATTTTAAAATAATAAATAACATAAAGAAAAGGAAAGCGATGCGTGATATAATAGAGCGACAAGATATAAATACTATAGACAATAATAATTTATGTCCTATCTGTAAACTTGTGCCAAGCTATACCTCGACAAGAATAGTTAAGGGGGGAGAGGAGAGAACGATTGAATGGTGGGCATGTAAAAAGTGTTCTAAGATAACACCAATCGATGAGTATGTGGAAAAAATGATTAAAGATATCAACAATAAAAAGGCGATAGCCACTAAAGACACAATATGAAAAATTATAAAATACAAGTAATAACAAAGGTTCCAGACATAGAATCCAATGATGGTAATCTATACGATGATACTTTTATAGGATTATGGGATAAAAGTAATGATGAATTATATTTTAGAGCATATCAAGATATGCCAAAGTATAGACATCATACGACGATTAATGTTAAATTGTCAGTATTTATATTAGGGGAAATAATTATTGTAGATGATAAGTTGAGAGAGATAGGCGGGATGGGGAGAAAGGCTGATAAATGGTTTGTTGATTATAAATTATTTGAGATGAAAGATATTAGGAGAGCTATAGATTTGTCAGTTAAAATTAATAATAAAGAAAATGATAAAAAGTATATTTAAAAAATTGCTTGAAGATAAAGAATATATTATCGCTATACTTATTTGTTGCATTTGTGAATTTATTATTTTAAGTATATTATATTTAATATTAAACATATGAGAAAAAAGAAAAAAATGGAAGATGGCATAATAGGTTATCTTACAAAATCAGAAAGATATTATTGTAGGAAAGAAGTAAAGGATGAAGACCTTATGATATTCTATTATACTTTGGAAGGTAAGCGTGTCCCATTAGCCAAGGCTGAATGTTTATCTTGCGGAGAGATAGTGGAAAGTTTGCGATGTGGTGACTTTCAAAAATGTAGTTGCGGAGGAACAGCAGTAGACACAGACCGTTGGCTCCCAGAACGCCATAGATATATTGGGGATAATCTTAAAATGTTATAAGTAAAAATATGAAAAAAGTATATTGTCAAGATTGTAAATATGCTCCAGATAATTTAATGTTTACAGATTATTGTAAATATAAATTAGGAGAAAAGAATCTTGATATGAGGAAATTTAATGTAAATAATTATTGTCCCTTTTATAAAGTTAGTCTTTCAAAAAGATTAATTAATTTTATAGAGAATTTATTAGTTAAATTGAGACATTAGTTTAGAGGGGGTTTTAAGTGCTATTTGGTGTCTAAAAAGGCGAGATGGTGCAAACTACCTCTTTTTGATTTAAACTTCACCACGGGGCTATTAGAGGGCAAATTTAAGCTCCTATGGATAGCTCTAGTACTAGATTATGAGGGTATGGAGGATATAGCCACAGAAGTCGCTATTATTTTTTAAAATTATGATAATTAATTTATAATTTAAATATATGTTTCTATTTGGAATAGCGGTAGGTCTTACCATCGCTTATATAATAAAAAATGATAGTTGTTAAAATAAAATTTCTAATTTTTTAAAAATATATTTTTTTTAAAATTGCCTGTGGATAACTCTATATAGGGGCTAACATTAAAGGACTTGACTTTTATAAATAAGTGTGCTATAATTAAAGTATAGAGTTAAAGAACAAAAACAATGTTAAAAAAACTAACAGAAAAAGAATCAGCTGATAAAATAATAAAGTATATTAAAGATAAAGATAAGCCAACAAGAACAATAGGGCTATTAGCAAAAGCGAAAGGGATAGTTTTTGAAAATAATATACAATTAAATAAGTTTTATAAAAGACATATCCGAGCTGCGAAAGAATTAGATTGCTACTCAACCGAGAAGATAATTAGCACAATGAAATATCTAATAGACCATGTCAATTTCAAATGGGAATTATCTAGTGTATCTAAGTATATAGATGAGAACTTATATAAATTAATCGGTGTAGAGCCAATAATAAAGTTAAAAAATGGAGAACAAATCTATAGTGTTGAACGCATCAAGCAACTTGAAAGAGACGGAAAAGTCTATTACGATACCAAATGGAAAGAAATCCCTTAAGGATAGAATAGCAGATGGGATAAGATGGAGGAAAGCTAAGTTAGCAGTTGGATGGCAAGAGACACCAAATGGTCTAATGCCGATGTTAGAAGTTAAGAGAGCTGGCTTTATACTAGATGAGAACAAGGTTTGGACTATCCCAGCAGAAGAATATATAGCAGATGGGAATGGGACTATAAAGGCAGGAGAGAAATATTGGGGAGCAAGTAGACAATACCTTGAATGGAGACAGACGAGGAGAATAAGAAATTACAGTAAAGTCGAAACTCCGACACCAAGTAAACTTAATTTTAAAGAAAATGAGAAGGAAAAAGCGATGCCAGTTTTTAATAATGGCGAAATCAATATATCGCAAATTCCATTTTAATAAATAATAAAAAAAACGAATGAGCAACGACACTAATTTTATACCAGAAATTACTATCAACAATACAGGAGTTACAAAAGAAGTTGAGATTGATGGTGTGAAACAAGAAGTAGAAGTCCCTGCACAAGAGGGTTTCAACTTAAAAACAAAAGACCTAGAGGGGAATTATAAGAAACAATTCTTTTTAAAAGACCTTCAAGGCATAGTAATCCTAGATAGATATAAAATTCAATCTAAGTATGGGGAAGACCCAGCATATTTTTCTAATGAATTTGAATTTACAGGAAAAAGGAATTATGTCAGGGTTTATTGTCCTAGTAATAAAGAAGTTCTTTATGAAGGACCATATAAAGGAGCAAAAGAACATTTTGCAACAGGAGGACTTAATAAGATGGGTTTACCATTAAAAACATTTGATGTTTACTCGGTATTATATCTTTTAATAGAAGGAGAAGTATTTAGATTCAATTGGAAAATGAATCGAGGTAACGGCTGGTTCTCATATAAAGATGGTTGTAAGATAGATAAAGAGAGCAGAGATGATACTAAAGATTATCGTGGAGCGATTACTAAATTTGGGTTAGAAAGAAAGAAATTTGGGAAGATTGAATTTTGGACTTGTAATTTACAAAACATAGGAGCTAATGATAGAGCTGAAGCAGATAGTGTTGGTAATACATTAGAGGCTACTATGGATGAGAAAGAAGGACAACGAGGAGAAAATAAAACATTACAAGATGCCCCTGGGTTTGGTGGAACACCACAAGAGCCTAAAGAAAATCCTGAAGAAGAAATAGCTGTTGACTCCATACCATTTTAATCCACTAAAGACACTATGAAAAAAGAAAAACTAAAAAAAATAGGAAAGTTCTATTTGTTAGAAGAAAATATCTGCAAACTAAAATGTAGTTGTGGTTGGAATTTAAGAATAGGCGGCTATGACAAAAAAGATTTAAAAAAGATTAAAGATTTTTTAAAAAAAAATTAAATAAAAAAACATATGGGATTATCAAATTTAGTAGCAGATACTATAAGATTGCCACTTAGCGTAGTAGAGGATGTTGGTAATATAGTTAGAGGAGACGAGGTTGATGAAGTAAGAAAAAATTTAGAAGATATAATAGATGATATAACATCATGAAAGAAGTAAAAAAAATAAAAGTTAATATTTCAAGAATTGTTAATATAGGAGGATACGAAAATATCACATATAGTCTAGGAATTGATATAGCTGGCTTTGATTCCAAGCTAGCAACCGAGGTTCAGGAAGCAATAGACTTCGGTAGAGAGTTGTGCTTAGAGGATGTAACTAAATATTATCAGAGGGTTAAAGAAGGACTCTCCAAAGGAGAAGCTCTTCAAGCCACTGTAGACAAGCAATATTTATCTCTTGAGAAAAAACTCAATAGTTCTGAGAATGAACGCCAATTGAGGACGCTGGAAAAAGAAATAGCCAGCATCAAGGATAATGAAATGCAAAAAGTTATGCAGAGGAAATTTAATCTGAAGTTAATATCATTGAAGAATGGGTAGCATAAGTGCGACAAGGTATCGGACATTCAAAGATTGTCCGTTACGGTATAAGTATCAGTATCTTTATAGGCTGATGCAAACGAAAGGTGACCCCTTAGTTATTGGGACACTTTATCACGAAATGTTAGAGTTGTATCACAGCAATAATGAATTAGAGGCGAGAAGGATTATCACAGATAATGAAAAATATTCAGAAATTCTAACACATTTATTTACTAAGTATCTGGCACAGCCAATACTCGGTAATGTGTTAGAAACTGAATATGAATTTCGTGAGTATATACCAGGAGTGGAATATCCACTGTATGGCTTCATCGACAGGATAGATGAAGACAAAGGTGTTGAGTATAAAACAACATCAAAGAGTTGGCAGATGAAAGATACAGATACAATCCAAACGGATATATATCTTTATGTATTGATGAGGAAGTTTGGTCGACCTGTTCCTATAGTTTATTCTATTAATAATAAAAAGACAAAGGTCTTGCCCCAGATTATTACTGTTGAGAAAACAGAGAAAGAAATTTTAATGGTAGAAGATAAAATTAAACAGTATATTGAAGATGTGAAAGTAACAGATTTTAAAGCTACTCCGAGTAATGTCTGTTTTTTCTGCCCATGGGGTAATCGCGGCGATAAGACTTGTATTTATTCTAAATAAAAATAATATAAATATGAATAAACAAATAAAATTTTCTGAAAAAGAAAAAATAATAATTGTTAATGCTTTGAATGATATTAGAGAATATACAACAGAAACAGATAATTTATGTGCCAAAGTTAATGACTGGATTGAAGCAGACAATCCCAATAAATAAAAAAATATGAAAAACAGAAAAAATTATGAACTTTGAAGAACAAAAAAAAGTATTTGATGTAGAGGAGAAAAAAGAAGAAGGACATAAAATTATGGTTAAGGTTGCAGGGATTGTCAATGATGTTGGAAATAATTTTACAACAATGAATGGTGGAGATTTATCAGAGAATCAATCTAAACTTGCAGGCTATAAATTTCATCTTGCAGATTATACTTGTGAGTTGAATAGAAGATATGAATCTTTAGACTTAGAGCTTAAACATATACGAGCTACAGAATGGGATAGAATTGCTGAAGAGATTAAATCTAAGGAGGGCAAGGTTAAAAATAAAGAGCAAATAGAAAATGTATTGATTGGTCTAACTTCTAAAATCCGAAGTGAAAAGATACTTTATGAGACATTATATTATAAATATAAATTGAAGATATCTTCTATTGATAGTATTATAATGGCTATTAGCCAAAGGATTAAAGAACTCCAAAAACAATTAGAACAACAAATATGACAAAGAATAAAATGAGTCCATATTTAAGTAAAATATTAAAGGAGATGTGTAGGAGGGTTCGCACTAACTTTGATAGTATCAATTTTAAAAAAAGGGATTGGTATTTAAAAAAGGAATGGACAATAAAAGAAGAAGAAAAATTTAATAAATGGCTTGTAAAATATTTATCAAAAAATATTAAAGCGAGACAAGAGTTAATGACAATACCGTCTAAAAGTAAAATCTTCTTGCAAAAATTTGTAGAGACTTTTTCTTTCAGCTATGGTTGGAAAATAAAATGAATAAAGTAATAATTTTGAAAGGATTAACTACAGTAGATAAAACTATTTATGTTAAGAAAAAGATTAAAAAAGGTTATAAATATATAGATAGGAATATTTTAAGTGGAATGCTTGATAATAGAAAAAAAAGCTGGAAGAAGGAAAACCTGATAGCAGAGATGCAGGATATGTTAATTGATTTATCTTTAATCCATGGTTATAATGTTGTCGTTAATGGTAGCGATTTAACAATTAAACATTTTGAACAGATAGCTATGATAGCAGATATTAATAAAGCTGAGCTAGAAGTAAAAAGGTATAGCGAGCCACAGAAGTCGCAATAATTTATAGGCATAATACAGAGCAGTCACATAATAAGTTGAAAAACAGGGCTAGTGTATGCACCTGGGATATGAAGAATATCCCCCCAACGGACAAGTGTTTGAGGGAGTTCGGGCAGTTGTTTACCCAATTTATTTTCAAATAACAAATTATACTGTGTTAAAAAATAAAACTACTGTTGATGGGTAATATCTTGAGGATAAACATTAGGTAGTGGTTGGACTTAGTAAAGCTATTTTGATTGAAGAATCGGATAGTGGACTTTGAAAGACGCTATATAATGGGTTACCTCCTGCTCTGTGTTATGCCTATAAATTATAAAAAAGATTTTTTAAAAGAACATGATTATATTCGTTGTGAGATGTGCGGTCTTTCAAAAGGCTTTAGTTTTGAAGTTCATCATATAGTGTATAAATCTGAGCTTGGCAAGAGCCAAGATATAAATAATAAAAAAAACTTGATATTATTATGTAGGAAATGTCATGACTTATTACATGCAAAAAAGAATAGAAGAAATCCTCTTATAGTCGTGCGAGGATTGAACAAATTATATAATAGAAATTTTATAAATTAAAAAAAAGTATTATGAGAAAAGCAATAAAACCAGATTTTTATGAATACAATGATGGGGACACTAATTTTTATACAACAGATAAAAAATTAGCGGTTATAGTATTTAAATATGCTAAAGGCTTAATAAACGGCACCTTTGACTATCTTAAAGAAGAAGCTATGGATGATTTAACATCTCAAATAGCTAAACTTAAAAAAGAGATTAAAGAGGAGAATGGTAAATAGTATCATCCATGACGATTGTTTGAAGGTAATGGCTGAAATGGAGGATGAGTCAATCAATCTTTGTCTTTCTGACCCTCCATATGGCATTGATTTAGCTCCTAATAGAAATACTTCTAAGTTTTACAAGACTAAAATTAAAAACGATGAGGGGCTTGAATGGGTGCCTGAGTTTTTTAAACAGTTGTATAGGATAACCAAAAATGTATCATATATATTTTGTGGTTGGTCGACTGTTGATGTATTTATGAAAGGGGCTAGAGATGCTGGGTTTAAGCATAAGAATACAATTGTTTGGGACAAAGGACAATTTGGGATGGGCTGGAATTATAGACCACAGTATGAATTAGTATTATTACTTGTCAAGGATAATTTTAAAACAAAAGTCCATAATTTGGCTAACATTATAAAAGTTCAAAAGATACATCACACTAAGCTAAATCATGTGGCAGAAAAACCAAAAGACCTATTGAAGATATTTATAGAGCAATCGACAGAAGAAGGGGATATAGTTTTTGACCCATTCTGCGGAAGTTCTAGCACATTGATAGCAGCGAAAGAACTTAATAGAAAATATATAGGGATAGAGTTAGATAAAGAACATTATGAGAATAGTGTCAAGAGATTAAAAGATGTAACTTAAAAATAAATTAAAACAAATGCCAACAAAAAAAGGAACAAAAAATTCAAATATGGCTAGGATGGGTAAATCGAATGGAAGATTCAAGGGTGGTAAAAGCTCTGACTATCGTCGTCGTATTACTAATGCTAAGCCAGGAGAATTAGTTCACCACAAGAACAAAAATAAAGGAGACAATAAAAAATCTAATTTTGAAGTTTTAAAACCAGGGCTTGCTAAAACATCTAAAGGTGTTAAAAAAGTTACAGCGGTGGGGAAACATAATATTTTGCATCCAGAAAAATCCAAAGGGTTGAGAAAGAAAAGAAAATAATTATTAGCTAAAATAAAAACAAGATGAAAGAATATACAGATAGTGGTTGTATCGCAATCGTTGGTGCAGCCTTTAGAAAATGTCTAAGTAAGACCAAAAGCAAAAAAGAGATTAAACAAAGAATTAACTTTGTTGATAAGGGTGTTATGTTCGCTTTATGGTGTACAGCAACAGACCAAAATAAAAAGAGATTGAGAAACTTTGTATTAGTTAGAAATCATAAATTTTTAAAAGAATTATAATATGGGAAGTTTTCTTATGGATACAACTGCCTATGATAATTGGGGGGACACAACTTCGCCTCCTTTGGTGGAGGCTCCTACACTCGCTGATAGTAATGACCGAGAGGAAATAAGAGTGTTTTCTACAAACTCAAATCATGGTTGGGAGTTATTTTATAATGAGGGGACAACCTTTCCCCCTTCTCTCGCTAGCCAGCAGATGGTGGATAACCCCGCTATAAGCCAAGTTGATGCTTGGAGACACGCTTGTAGAGCTTTTACAGGAGACTTTGGGCTTGTTTTCCCCCCTGTTTCTAACGGAGGCGAGAGAGATAAGAATGAGTTTCCTACAATAGAGCCTAACTTAACTATAAAAGATATTCTATTAACAGCAGGGATTACACAAATTCCTTATTTTATAAAAAAATATATAAAAGAAAGGCGTTATAGTCCTCTTGATGAATATAACCTAAAATGTCTAGAACAAGTAAAATAGTAGCACCATTATTTATATATTTACCGAGGAAAACTAAACCTGATAAAAAGATAATTATTAACCTCAACAATTATCGTAATCTACATTATATAATAAATAATGAGACTAAAAAAGAATACAAAGAAGTTATTAAAAAACAATTAAAAGGCTTAAAATATACAGAACCTATTAGATTATATTTTAAACTTTTTAAAGGAAGTAAAAGGATTTCAGATAGAGCTAATGTTCTTTCTATTCATGAGAAGTTTTTTTGTGATGCCCTTACTGAATGTGGTTGCATAGTAGATGATAATGATGAATATATTTTATCAACACATTATAGTAGTGGAGAAATTGACAAAGAAAACCCAAGGGTAGAAATCACGATAGCCACTGAAGTCGCTAATAAACTATGAAAATATTAAGTCTTTTTGATGGGATTGCCACTGCTTATGTGGCATTAGAAAGAGCTGGCATAAAAGTAGACAAATATTATGCTAGTGAAATTGATAAGAATGCGATTAAAATAGCACAAAAGAATCATCCTAGCATTATTCAATTAGGGGATATAAAAGAACTTGATGGTGTAGACGAAGAAATAGATTTAATGTGTGGAGGATTTCCTTGCCCCAGCTTTTCAAGTGCGGGATTAAGAAAAGGGTTTGAGGATGAACGAGGTAAATTATTTTATGATTTAGTCCGTTTATTTAAAAAGATAAAGCCTAAATATTTCTTATTTGAGAATGTTAAAATGAAAAAAGAATATCAAGATATTATCTCAGGATTGCTTGGCGTAGAACCTCTTGATATAAATAGTTCTCTTTTAAGTTCTCAAAATCGTCGGAGACTATATTGGACAAATATTCCTAACATTACACAACCAGAAGATAAGGGACTTGTGCTAAGGGATATTCTCTTAGACGACGAGAAAGATAAAGAGTATTTGAAAGATTTCTTTATGAATGAAAAACAAATAGCTGGAGTAGAGAAAAGTAATTACAGGGATAGAAAGCCTATGGATATAAATAAGAAAAGTAATTGTCTCAAGGTAGGTGGAGATGTAAAAAGAATAATAGATGATAATGGAAAATGGAGATATTTAACACCAATAGAATATGAAGCCTTGCAGACTTTACCAAGAAATTACACAGAAGGGATTGCTAAAACTAATCGTTATAAAGCCGTGGGGAATGGTTGGACAGTTGATATCATCTCCCATATATTTAAAAATATAGTATGAAAAAAATAATTACAGATTATGTAGAAGAAAAAGATTGGAGAGTAAAAGAAAATTCTAATATGGGCTATAGCTTGCAAGGTTTGAACAATCATATAGTTGCACATGCAATGTCGGATTATTGGTTAAAGGAAATTTATCCTCCGTTAATAGGGGATATGCACTTAAACGGAGATATTCATATCCATGATTTATCTAGTCTAAGTACCTATTGTCTCGGCTGGGATTTAAAAGATATATTGATACAGGGGTTCACTGGTGTCGTAGGGAAAGTAGAATCAGCACCAGCTAAACATCTGCGGAGTGCATTGGGGCAATTAGTTAATTTTTTCTATACATTGCAAGGCGAGGCAGCAGGAGCTCAAGCTGTTTCATCTTTTGATACATATTTAGCTCCCTTTGTTAGATATGACAAATTGAACTACCAGCAGGTAAAACAGCATATACAAGAATTTATCTTTAATATGAATGTCCCTACTAGAACTGGGTTTCAAACTGTCTTCAGCAACCTTACATTAGATATAATCCCTGGGAAAGAGGTTGGGGATGAGAATGTTATAATAGGTGGAGAAATACAAAAAGAAAAATACAAAGATTTTCAGAAAGAAATGGATATGATAAATATGACTTTTTGTGATGTTATGATGGAAGGCGATGCTAAGGGAGGTATATTTTCTTTTCCCATACCAACTTATAATATAACAAAAGATTTTAATTGGGATTCAAAAGTAGCTGATAAAATATTTGAGATGACAGGTAAATATGGTATCCCTTATTTTAGCAATTTTATTAATTCAGATTTGAAGCCTGAAGATATCCGTAGTATGTGCTGTAGACTTAGAATTTTGAACAAAGAATTAAAAAGAAAAGGTGGAGGATTATTCGGAGCAAACCCCCTGACTGGTTCAATCGGAGTTGTGACAATAAATCTTCCAAGGATAGGGTATCTATCTAAAAGTGAAGAAGAATTTTTTGGTAGGTTAGAAGACCTAATGGATATAGCCAAGAAAAGTTTAATTATCAAAAGAGCTATTCTAGAAAAGAATATGGAGAAAGGATTATACCCATATTCAAAACATTATCTTAGATTAGTTTATCAAAGGTTTGGTAAATATTGGAAAAATCATTTTTCAACCATAGGATTGGTTGGGATGAATGAAGCATTATTGAATTTTAATAGTGAGGATATGACAACAAAAAAAGGGGTAGAGTTTGCAGAAAAGGTTTTAAATTTTATGCGAGATAGACTAACAGAATATCAAGAAGAAACTGATGATGTTTGGAATTTAGAAGCAACTCCAGCAGAAGGGACTACTAGAAGATTAGCTACCTTTGATAAAAAAAGGTATCCAGATATAATAGTAGCCAATGGAAAAAACTATAGAGAAAAAGGAGTAGTTCCATACTACACAAACTCATCACAGTTACCTGTTGGTTACACAGACGATGTATTTGAAGCTTTAGATTTACAAGATAATATTCAAACACTTTATACTGGAGGAACTACATTTCATACCTTTCTAGGTGAGGCAATGCCATCAGTAAAATCTGTTAAAAATCTTGTTAGGAAAATAGCAGAGAATTATCGTTTACCATATTTTACAATTACTCCATCATTTTCTATATGCCCAAAACATGGCTATCTTTCTGGCGAACATAAATATTGCCCAAAATGCGATGCAGAAATGGGTATAATAAATAACATATGACATTACAACAATTTAAAAATTTAGAAGTAGGCGACAAATTAGATACCTTGAATAATCTTTACAAGGGTTCAACAAGTTTTGAGATAGAAGAAGACGACATAGTCTCTGATTTGATGAACCAAATGGGGATAAGCTAAAATTATGGAAAAAGAAGAAAAAAAAATGTATAGTCATGACGAACTTGAAAAAGAAAGAAAAGAATTTGAGAGAAAACATCCTATCTTAAATAAAATACAAGATGGATATTACTGGTGCTGGAGGAATTTAAACTTTAAAGATTATTATAGAGAAGTTAAATGGTTTATGCAAAGAGGGTTTAGAGGATATAGCGATAGGGATTTATGGAGTATAAGTTGTTTTTTCAACGGAACAGTTTTAAAAGGGCTAAGAGCATTTAAAAAAAGAGATAGGTCTGGGTTTCCAGCATTTTTGTGTAATGACGATACTACCCACGAACAGGCAGATATTAAGTGGGAAAAGATATTAGATGATATGATAGAAGGTTTAGACTATATTACTACTGACCATATTGCAACAAAGGTCTGGGGAGAATTTGAACAGAAAAAAATAAGTGAAAAAGAATATAGAGAAAAGACAGATAGATTATATAAAGAAGCTCAAGAGAAGGCGGTGTTATTTATTAAACATCTCCCAGCTCTCTGGGATTAAATAAATGTTATTTAAAAGAAAATAATTATGACAAATGATAAACCAATAGAAAAAAAAAGACAACCCTGCTCCATATTCTCCCGCGTCGTCGGATTTCTTAGACCAATACAAAACTGGAATGATGCGAAGCAAGAAGAGTTTAAGGATAGAAAGACATTTAAAAATTAAATGTACACAAGGGCATGTTCCAAGGCAGGGCGATAAGATTTTAATCTTATGGGATAAGTTCGATTCTTATTCCTTGTGTAAAAAATATGAAAAAAGTATTAACAAAAAAACAATTAAAAGCTATGGAAAAAGGGAAAAAAGAAAAGAATAAAGTAGTTTTTGTTTTTGAAAATCACAACTATAAAATTGAAAAAATCTATCTTAATTATAAAATTACAATTAAGTGTGACAAGAAAAATGTGAGACGAGGAGTAGAAAGAGATTGGTATTCTAGCCCAGCTCATGGGGTTAAAGAAGCTCATGCTACTGCAGAATTTGCGATGGAAGAACATTTTATTAAAGATAAGATAACAAAGGAGGTGCAAAGCTTATAAGCGGAGGACATTTTTCTTACCAGCAATATAGATTTAATGATACTGCCGATGAACTTGAATGTCTTATTAGAGATAATAAGATGAAAGATGAATTTGGATTTAGTTATAATTTTTCAAAAGAAACATTGAAAGAATTTAAAAAAACAATCCAACTATTAAAAAAAACAGGAGATTATGTTAATGAAATAGATTTATTAGTTTCAGGTGATACAGGAGAAGAAAATTTTGGAGATAATATTAAAAAAATAAAATAAAATTATATGACTAGACATAATACAACTGATTTTTTAACTTGTTTTATAGCAGCGATAATTGATGGAGAAGCTCAAGCAAGCATAGCTTTACATTATAATAATACTTATAGAACTATGTATGATATTGATTGTGGGGATGAAAGAAAAGATTTTATGGCGACTTTAAACATAGATTTTCTTGAAGACCCTTATTTTGCTAGAGAGACTGCAATAGAATATTATAACGAAGCTTTATTATCTTATGATAAACAACATTCAACTCTTAATGCTTATGGCTATATTCTAGAAACACCAGAAGATGCAGATAATTTTCGTGCCGCATATAAGACTATATATAGTGGGGATATAGAGAAGTGTAAGAAAGCCCAAGGGCAAGATAATTTTATTTTTGAAAAAGATATTAAAAATTTAATAGAAACTTTTAAATATCTTGGTGGGCTTAAAATTACAAAAGAAATGGTAGACACTCACATAAAGACTCTGAGAAAAGATATAAATTATTATAATAAGTGGAGCCATAAGTCAATGCAACTTGTTGATGTTCCACTGAAGACACAATGAATAATATAAAGAAAATTTTTCTAATTTCCGATACCCATTTTGGACATCAAAACATGATAGAATATTGTGGTAGACCAGTAAGTTTTGAAGATAGATTATGGGCAGGGTTGGAACAAATAGATGCTAACGATATATTAATTCATTTAGGTGATATATGTATTGGTAAAGATGCAGAAGTTCATCAAAAAATAAGTAAATATAAATTTAAGAAAATACTTGTAAAAGGTAATCATGACCATAAAAATAACAACTGGTACACATCTCATGGTTGGGATTTTGTATGTGATAATTTTATGTGGACATTGCATGAAAAGAATATAATTTTCTCTCATAAACCGATGAAAATAAACGATGATAAAAATACAATTAATATTCATGGGCATCTCCATAACGCATTACCTAAATTATTAAAAAATTCATTTAAATGGATAGGTATAGAAAAACCTGACCATTATAATATAGATATGATAACAGATAGGCATAAATTAATCGCTTGTGAGTTATTAGATTATAAACCTATATTACTTGAGAAAGCAATAAATCTATGAATAATTTTAAACTTGCATTAGTAATGTTCAAAAAGATTAGACCAGTTATGTATGACCCAATTTGGATTGCTGCAGTAAAGTTAGCAAAAATATTAGAAAAAAAAACAGTCTCAGACAGAGAAAGTAAAGAACGATATTTTTGTTATTTAGTAGATAAAATATACGAAGAATAAAGGTATCTTGGTGTAATAGTAGCACACTCGTAAGAGAGGAGCAGGGGCGTAACCTGCAGACACCGTAGAATAAGATGTTTTATGCAGAAAGAAGTATTGGGATATATTGTCACTATAGTTGTCTTGTCGCTATTAGTGTTTGTATTATAAAAGAGGATGTATTAATTTACATCCTCTTTTTTTATCTTTTTATTATTATTCCTGCTTTATCTATAAAGGCATCTATACTATATTTATATCTATCGTAATATTTCTCTGCTGTTCTATACTTCTTGGTATTTAACATATGTATAATATCAAATAACTTATTAGACACGCTGAGTGGTACAGCAACATCATCGCTACTATTAACAATCTTGAGTTCTTTAAGCTGGTTAGACACACCTTTATAAATATCATTTATCTGCTTTTGTTGGCTAATAGCATTTCTATCTTGTCCTTTTCTCAATTCTGTATATTTGTTTGTTGATTTTTCTGCATCTTCATAGAATTGTGCATACTCTACTCCATTAAACATATATGTTTCATTCTGGACTATCCTTTTAAATGCTTCAATTTGTCCTTTCGCTACTCCTTTAATTATCCCCTCGTCTGCGTATTTTGTCATAACATCTATAGCCCGTCCGCCTGTTCCTTTCATCCAATGTTCTATTTGAAGAGGCGATAAATCTAACATTTTTGCTACTGGTGTCGTTGCTAACCAAATAGCTGTATCGTTAGTCCAAGGGTAATATCTTTTTTCTCTTGGATATCTAAGCATATACTTAGGAACAATGTCTCTCATCTTTGGGAAAGTCTTTTTATTAAACGCAATTTCTACTAGAGGTTTTGCTATTTGAGGCATCATATTCCCAGGGTTTTTTTCTAACACATCATATTGGTTTGGAACATATAAGTCCTTAACAACACCTAGATAATCTTTCATATTATATTCTTTATCTAACATTTTTTCAGCAAACATCATTGATAAAAGAGCTCCAATATCATTGTAATTTCCAGCAACTCTAATTTTTGTCAAGTCTTTCAAGTCAGGTCGTATAGTATAAATGTTATTTGATAATCCATATTTGTTTTGATTCATATACTCGTTTATCAAGGATTGTGCCATTAAAATTCTTTTTTTATCTCCACTCTTTTTTGCATCTTCATAGTTCTTAACCATATATAAGAACGATATCAAAGTTATTCCTCCAACAACTAAATGTGTTCCTATCGCTTTTCTTCTTGTATCTTTATCTACCACCGCTTTAATTGCTGAATAAATATATTGTTTTGTTGAGTTAGCATAAACCGATGATTCTTCTAAGGCTCGTAATGTTGGATTAAGCATTACACCACGACGTCCGAATGCACCAGTAATTTCTTCTGCCGCTGTCATAGCTACAGCGTGATTTCTTCCAGATTCTCTCACTTTGACATATTCTCCAAACCGGTTAAGAGCCTCTGACCTTTCTGACATATAAGTTAATCCAGCAGATGCTTTATCCATAGATATCCCCATTACATTTTGAGTTACATTTTGGCTAAGCCTCATATCTTTCAAAATATCTGAAGGGTTGTCTTCAAAAGTTCTAATCATTGTTTGGCTAGATGCACCACCTCTTTTATAATCGTCCCAGTAATTAGTATATTTATTAGCTTTACCGATTCTACCTTTTAATGCTAAGCTCATAACTTTAACTCCGCTATAAATGGGAATTAATTTATTTTTAGATTGAGCAAATGCAGGTATCCAATCTATAAAGAGATTAGTAACAGCAAATGCTGGGTAAAGAGCTCCTGTTGTTCCTTGGACAAACACATTAGAAAGTTTCCTTGCAATTTTTCTTAATCCATCTGTCTTTCTCATCTCTTTTGCAACAACAAAAACATCTAATAATTCATTGCTTATTTTCATTGTAATCCATTCATTACCATCTCTAAACTCAACAGTATTACCATTAATCTTAGGGAAAAATGTAGTTTCTTCTGGTTTTATTTTTCTTTTTCCAATTATGTCCGTCTCTCCAAAGCTTTCCAATTTACCCATTTCTTTTAATGTCCTTTGAAGCATTATTTGCTCATTGACAGTTAGACCTGCCTTTGCGGTCGATACAAATAAATCTTTTGGTGGTTTTTCACTTCCTTTAAACTCGCCTTTTAAAGGTGATGGTTTAGTTACTTTCCCTGACATAAAAAGGTTTCCGATGTTTTCTCCTTCAATCTCGTCTAATATATCTCTTGCAAATTTAGCATAACCTTTTGTATCCGATAACTTCTTTCCATATTTTTCACTAATTAAACCTGAACTAACCATATCTTTTATAGGGACATTGGCTAGTGTATCAAAATCTTTATCAAAATCGACAAAAGTTTCTGGTCTTTCATTCATTATTATATCAGTTGTTTCTCCATTAAACTTTGATTTTGTTAAAATTGATTTGTTCTCTTTTAACTCAATCTTTTCTTCTTTTGTCAAGGCTTCTTTAGCCTCTAGCCCTTTGACTTTCTCATTAATATGATATAATCTTCTATTATATAAATATGCATTATAATTTCTATATGCACCATCATCTCCTATTTTTGCTCCAAGAGTTCGCCAATTAAAATCTAATACTTTTTTAGGTGTTCCATAACTATCTATTGAGACATAACCATCTCTCCCTGCAATATTTTCAACAGCAATTCTTCCAACTGATGGTACCAATCGAAAGTAGACTGATGGGTCGTGGTTAGTCCCATTTACCTTATTAACAATCGCATATTTTTCTAACATTCTAACATAATCAACTTGTTGTTTAATTAATTTATCTACCTTAGTATAGATTGTGCTAGGTTTGACATATCTTTCATTAAATACAATTTTAGAAGCTTCTTGCTCATAAACATCAAGTGATAAGAATTTAGCGATTATTCTATTCACATCTCTAACCGCTTTTAAAACTGTCTTATTCGCATATTTCCCATCCGCTTTGAAAAAAGCGTTGATTAGTTCTGGAAATTCTTTTGTAATCTGTTTTGGTTGTAGAGCATATTGTTCCACCAAGGTCGCAAATCCTTCATGCAATGTATCTTCAAGGGGTAGTTTTTTATTGGTTGGGTAGTATTTAATAAAGACATCTTTTAATAATTTTTGTATTGTTTTGTCTTTATTACTGATAATCTTATCTATTATTCCAAAACTGTCCGCTAATGAATGAGCAACTTCATGAGTTACTGTAAATATATTATTAGTAGACCTAACAGATATATTTCCAGACTTTCGCCTATAAACACCTTCAGCACCTCTCCCTACATGCCTTTCTGATACAAGTTTAGCATATTTATGAATAAACTTTTGCATCTCTTCATAGAGTTGCCATTCCTTTTTTCTTGCAAACAAGCTTTTAAGTTTACCAAGGATTGTTCTCTTTGTCGGTTCTTTCAATCTTCTACTCTCTGGTTTAGCTTCAGCTCTTGTTTTTCTTGCATAAAATGCTTCTGATTCGTTGCCATAATTATCAGCTATAAAATCATCTATTTCTATAGATTTATCTGTCTTTGTTTTACCCTCTAAGAAATCTAAATATGCTACTCTACTCTTCTCTGCTAACACATTAACATCTGCTCCTTCTCTTTTAAGTTTAGCTAGACTAGGCTCTTTCTCTACCGATACTTTTTGTTTGACTTTACCACGAGCTTTTTCTGCTGCTGCTCTTTCAAGACTTTCTCTGCTTCTTCCTCCTAAGATTCTTGATATAGCTGAGCTAGTCGGTTTGGCAGATACTTTTCTAGCTTTTTCTACTAATTCTTTATATGTTTTAGGTTCAACTTCTTTAGGTTTGACTTCTTTAGGTTTATTCTTAAGTGCCTTGACAATTTTCTTCTGGGTCACTTCAGCTTTTATCTTATTTATCTTTTCTTTTATTGGTTTCGAAGGAGTAGAAGGTTGGATTGTTTTTGCTGGTAATGGAATCGCTTTTGTTGTCGGTGCTTTTTTAGGGGTTATAGGTCCTGTCTTTGTAATCATCGCAGTTTGAGCTCGGTCTATCTTCTCAGTTAAATTGGTTATTGTATTCTTTAAGACAGTAATCTCTGATTTAACAGTAGCCCCTGCTCTCCCTGAAGCGATAACTTCTTGTTTCTTGTCTCTAATTGCCTCTAATTTATTTTTTAAAGTTTTTAATCTTTTTTGTTTAACTGGGTCTACAATCTGAAATCCTGCTTGTGGTGTATCGACTGCTGGGAACTCTGGCTTACCTACTATCTTAGGCAGATAGTTAGCCGCTTGTCTCTCAGGTAATTTAGTCTGAAGTTTACCTTGTGCTTCTATAACTGCTTTTTCTCTCGCAAGTGTATTCATCTTTTTTTGTTCTGCTTCACTTATCTTTTCACCTTTAGCTTTTCTTTGGATATATGATTCAGCTTCTCCATATGGGTTATATTTGTCTTTCCCCCTCATCAAAGTATTAAAAGCTTCTTGCCTTTTATTGCTAATATCCCCCTGTTTTCTCCATAAAAGATATTTACGATTAATCTCGCTTCTTGATGCTCCCCATTTCAAACCTAATACTTCAAGTGCATCTATATGCTTCTGATTTGTTGGTGTCATTGTGGGAGTTATGTCTTTAGCCCCTGTGGGTTCTGGTCTATAACCTTTTCTTAATCTTCCTGCTGCGGCATTAATCTCCGACATTACTTTATTCATTTTTTGGACTTGTATTGGAGATGCTCCTGGGTTTTTGTCAGGAGAGAAAACATGAGCTAACTCTCTATATTTTTTATTTACTTGTGTTCTAGACGCACCTTCTTTTAAATTTAATGTCTTTAAATCATTCGCTGCCTCGTTAGATACAAGCTCTTTTATTATTGTTAATCCTTTTTCTGGAAAAAACTTTGTTTTCATTTTGCCCAATAAAGGGCTGACAGCTTTTCCTTCTACCCCTCCTGCTACTCTAGTTTCTCCTAAAAGTTCAAGTAATGTAGCCGCTTGTCTAGCTCCTTCATTTGTATTATCATTCAGAAAATCTACAAGGTCTTCTTTTGTCCCATTAGATATTTTTCTTATTATCGCTTGTTTAGTTCCGTGGACAGCCATAAAAGAAGCAATCCCTTTTGCCAATTTCATCGCGGTTAATTTACCAGCTCCTAAAGCTCCTGCACCTAACATCATAGATGCTATTTCAATCTTTCTGTTAAAGTCTTCTTTCTTCTCTTTTTTTATCTGCGTAGCCGCTTCTTCTTCCGAGATATTTTTAACCTTAGAGGTAGCATATGTTCTCCAATCTCCTGTTTGTTGTTCTTCTGGCGATTTAACGAATGGTGTTTTAACAACATCCCATGCTTGACGAACAAAACTTTTAGGCTCTGCTTGTCTAATTTCTTGGTCTGGATATGGTTGTCTGATGCTTTCTAATGTTTCTTCTTTGGTGGGAGTTATCTCTTCTCTAATTGGTTCTGGTCTAATAGGTGGTTCTTCTGGAGTCCTGCCAAGAGTCGAGTAGTCAAAATGTTGGTCGGAGTATGGATTATATACCTGCCTACTCTCTCTAGTTTGTTTCTCTCGGACTTTATCTAAGAGAAATTTTAATTTGTCTTTTTTAGATTTTAGCATTTTATTTATTAGTTATTTTATCTAAAATTTCTGTTATTGTAAATGGCATAAGGTCTCCCCCATCGCTTAACCCGCTATCAAGATTGACATTTATTCCTAAACTTTTAGCGAGAGCCACAAGTTCATCTTCTGTCGCTCCTAAATCATTTTTAAGAGTTAAAAGTTGTTCTAACTCATCTCTACTTTTAAATCCATATTTACGAAGTGTATTTGGGTCTATTTTTCTGACTTCTTCAGCTGTTAAATCTGCCCCACTTTCACGCTTTAATGCATCTAATTCAGCATCTGTATAATTAGCCCATAAATCAGTAGAACTTATTCCTGTTTTATATGCTAAATCTCTAACTGAAGATTCTGTCCAAGTATTATGCTCTATCCCCTCTTCGGGTTGGTCTAGATAATCTCCTTCTCTCCACTCTTCTCTTTTTTTCATGTTTTCTATCAAATCAGTCAGCTGGTCTTTATCTAGTCTTCCTATGGTAGTAGACACAGGATTTGACATTATATCGGCACCATAACCTCCATTAGACCATTTTCTCATTGCACTTTCAACACTCATGTTTGAATATGTATCAGATGTTAATAGTTTCTTTAATGCTTTATCGCCTTCTTCTATAGTAGGGAATGAAATAAAAGAACCACCATCTGTTGCAGGACTTCCTTCTTGTATCTCAATGCCTTTAGCTAACAAACCTTTCGCTACCCCTGATAAGTTTCCATTCTCATATCTATATTTGATAGCACCAGGATTATTATTTCTCCATGTCGCTGACCCTCCTCTTTTATTCCCAACTCTTTGTCCATTTTCTCCTACATAAGAACCAAAAACATCGGTTGCTGTCGGAGAATAACCGAGGTCTTCTCTCTTTTTGAGGATATCTAATCCTCTACTTGTTGTTAATTGTTTTTCTTTCGCTTCGTCTATGCTCATTTGTCTTGCATCTGTCATCCCTTTCATCACATCTTCTAGTCTTGTTCCTCTATATTTTTCTTCTTCTCCAATACCTTGCAAGTGAGCTCCTGCAGAAGTATATCTTGCTTGCCTAATGGAAGATTGGTCTTGTGGACTTAGCTCTCTAAAAGCTTTATCAGTTTCCATTCCTCCTGCTTCTTCAGGAGGTCTTGCACTACCAAAAGGTAATGTATCTCTTTGCATCGTTCTCCAATAAGCTTTTTGTTCTGTCATCGGCTGACTAGCTTTTTGTTGCTTTTGTATCGCTTCTTTTACAAGGTCTAAAAAACCTGATTGGCTTTGCATATTTCTTAAAGGACTTTCAACTAATTTCTCAACCCCACCATCTGTTCTTCTAATAGGTTCTTGTTGAGATTGTTGAGGTTTTCCCCAACCTTGCTTTTCAGCATATTGTAAGTTTTTTAAATCTGTAGGATTGGCTTGCCCTTGTTCTCGCCTTTTACGAGCAGCCTCTAATCCTTCAATTTGTTGTGGTGTAAACATATATATTATTTATTTAGTATCTTTTATTTTTTCGTTAGTAGCGTCGGTATTTTGACACCCTATCCCATTTTGATTTCTCAATTTCTTTCTTTTTATCTAAACGAGCGTCTCCAATTTCATATCTTCTATCTCCTGCTTTTTGCCAATCACTTAACCAAGGAGCTCTTAATGATTTTTGCCCTTGTGGTGTCCATACAGAACCGAACATATCTTGTTTTTTAGGTCGTCCTGGTTGTTGTCCTGGTTGTTGTTTCCGTCTATTCCAACCTGGTTCTACTGGCAATGGTTTCATTTTATAACTTGGTTGTCCTGGTTGTTGAGGTTTCGTAGGCAAATTATATTGTTTAGAGGAAGGTTTTCCTGCTTGCCAATGTTGCCAATGTCCATCTTTATCTTGATACATAGCATTTCCCCTAGCTCCTAATTGTTGTTGAGGTTGTTGAGGATAATATGCATGTTCAGGTTGCTCTGGGAATTTCTTTCTTAAATTTGTTTCTTGCTGCCTTATAACTTCTGGTGGTCTTGGGTCATCAACTGGTTTCATCCTTGGACTTTGCATACCAACGCTAGGTCCCGTTTCCAACCATTGCCCAGTATTATCTCTAATATAAGATATTCCTTCTGGGCTTCTCCAACTTCCCCCTTGTTGTTTTTCTGGTTGTCCTAGTTGTTGTCGTTTTAAATACTCGTTATAATTAGGGTCATCAGGATGTATTCTTTGTCCATTAGGTAGAGTTATAATTCCACCTGGCTGGGTTTGTTCTTGTTGTCCTGGTTGTTGCCCATAAGGTGCTAACCATGATTGGTCATCTATTGGTTGTCCAAATTCATCTATTCCTGTCATAACACCTGTCCCCCATTTTCTTTCTGCTTCAATTCCAATATCTCTAGCTCTTTGTTGATAACCTGCTGTTCTTTCTTCATACCCTAGTCTTCTATCAGTTGGCATTGTCCCTTCAACTCCTTGAGCTTGTAATGCTCCTTCTGCCCCTAGTTTTTGTCTACTAGCTCCAGAAAATGTCATACCCCTTTGTCGTAAGGATTGTTTAGCTTGTGATAATTGTTGTTTATAATTAACTTTTTCTCTTCCTGTTTCTCTAGCTGCCTCTGAACGAATATCTGCTAAGCTTTGCTTAATATCTTGCATATCTCTATATTCCATTTTCTCATAATATGGAGATAAATCTATCTCTGCATTAGTAGCCGCTTGAGCTATAATACCTTGAAGCTCTTGAACTGATGGTATCTTTTGTCCTGAGGTATAATCTCCAGAAAATATTTCATGAAGGATTAGAGCTTGCCCCTCGGATACTTTCCCATCTTTTATCATTTCATCTATCCAATTATGTCCTTCTTGTTGAGCCGCTTTTTGTTCGTCTGTCAAGCCTTCGTCAGCAACTTGTTGGTCATCTTTAACTTTTGTGCCACCTTTCGCATCAAAATCTCCTCTACGCATCAATTCAGCTTTTAATTGTTCTGGTGTTTTATTTTTCCAATAATCAGCAAACCCTGGGTCATTAGCAAAGTCTGCTCTGCTATAACCATATTTAGCTGCCTCCGCATATGGGTCATACTCCGTAGTATTGGATTGGTCCTGAGTCGTCGATTGGTCTGGAGTTGATTGGTCTGGTGATGTTTGGTCTAGAGTTGCAGTTGGTGGAGTATAAGTTATTTTTCCATTTACATCTGGATTACTAATATATTTAGACCATTCATTTTGTGGAATACCTAAAGAAGCGAGTTCATTTCTTGCATTTTGTAATTCTTGCTCGTTAGCAAGTTGAGTCCCTGATGTTTTATCTGGAGTTGATTGGTCTGGAGTTGTTTGTTGTGTTTCTTTCTCTTTTCTTGTTGATAAGTTTATTTCTAAATTTCCTACATCATTTTTTTTATTTGGGTCAGACCAATAATCAATATCAGCTTGAGTCGGAGTATAACCATATTTAGAAAACATATCACTAACTCTTTTTTTGTTTGTTTCTTTTTCTAATTTTTCTTGTTCTGCCACTTTCTTTTGCTCTTCTTTTAATTTTGTTTGTTCTACTACCTCCAATTTTTCTTGTTCTGCTATTTCTTTCTGTTCTTTTTCTCTTTTTGTTGTTTGCTCTTTGTTTTGGCGTTCCCCTAAGTTTGCTTCAAGGTTACCAATATCATTTTTTTTGTTAGGGTCTTTCCAATAATTTATATCCTCTTGAGTTGGTTTGTAGCCATATTTGGAAAACATATCTTTAACTTGCTGTTCTTGTTTCTTGCTTTCATTCTCTTTCTTAACCGCCTCTTGTTTTCTTGTTTCTTCTTGCTGTTTTCTCGCTGTTTCTTGCTTGCTCAATTCTTCTTGTTTTCTTTTTATTTCATCTTGTTGTTTTTTTTGTTCTGCTTGTCTTGCCTCTTCTTGTTGTTTTTTTTCTTTATCTGCTTTTTCTTTATTCTGGCGTTGTTGCAAATTAGTAGATAAATTACCTACATTATTCTTCTTGCTAGGGTCAGCCCAATAATTTATATCAGCTTGTGTCGGTTTATAACCATATTTCTCAAATTCTTTAGTAACATCTTGCCCTCTTCTTTTTTTAAGATTAGCTTCTAAATTTCCAACACTATTCTTTTTAGACGAATCTCTCCAATAACTTATATCATTAGATGATGGCGAATAACCATATTTGGAAAACATATCCTTAACTTGTTGTTCTTGTTGCCTTTTAGTGTCTGCTTGTCTTTTATCATTTTCTCTTTGTCTTCTATCATTTGCTTGTCTTTTTGCATCTGCTTGTCTTTTTTCTTCTGCTCTTCTACGAGCATCTTGTTCTCTTTTTCTTTTTGCATCCGCATCTCTTTTTCTTTGAGCATCTTGTTCTCGTTTCCTCTTAGCGTCTGCTTCTTTTTTCTTTTTAGCATCTGCGTCTTTTTTCTTCTGTGCATCATTATTCCCACCAGAAGAAGTTCCCCAACCTTGATTTTTCCAATAAGAAGCATCACCAGATGGGACTCTCATCGATTTGTTTTTATTTCCTTTATAATATAATGTTACTATTGCCATATAATTTGTTTAAATAATATTATTGTGGATACTAACTTTTAATATCCACTAAATATTATTTAAGGTTTTCTAATAAATCTCTTAAAATAGCTTTAAGTTCTAAAACTCCAGCTACTTCGTGTTTTATAATAATTGCTTTATTACCGTCAGTTTCAATTATTATTTGACGCATTTTTGGTTGTTGAGGTTTTTGTTCCTCTTTTTTTTGTTCATTCATACTTTTTTAATGTTATTTAATAATAAATTGATTTCTACGCTGCTCCTAGTGCGGTAATTGTTCCAGAGCTTCCTCTATATTTTTCCATAAAACTTTTTATTCTTTTTTTATTATATTCTTTTCTATTTCTTCTTTTAATATCTCCTTTAATATAAATTTCGCCAGAATGAACTTTTTTATGAATTTTTTTATTAAGAGTTATTCCTTCAACCAAAAAATTTAATTTAAAAAATTCTTCTATTATTTGTTCTTTATTTTCATTAGTAACTTTATTAAATTTAAGATTTGCCATAGCTTCTTTTTTAATTGCTGAAAATGTTTTTCCTATATGATGAACTTCTAATTCTCCACCTTTAATTTTACTAATTTGACAAGTATAATTATCTCTTTCTAAAATTTCTTTTACCCACCTTTTATATTCATCTCGTTGTCTTATCAAAACATTCAAAGAAGTAATTCCGCCTTTCCAAGTTTTCTTTTCTTCTTTTGGAGTTTCTTTATTCCATTTTACAAGAGCATCATAACCACCTCGTATTTTTATTCCTATTTTTTTTAATCTTTTTGTTATACAAGGTCTTGATAAATTAAACTCTTTAGCTAATTTATAAACACTTTTACCTTTTTTATATTCTTCAGCTAAAGATTTTTCATCAATTTCTTTTTTATTCCACGGAATTTGTCCTTTTCTAAAAGCATTCGCGGGCTTCAATCCTTTTCTTATTTTATTTCCTTTTTGAAACATAGTTTTAATTGTTTTAATTATGCTAGAGCTATTGTAGTTATGCTACCCCCAGAACCGCGGTATTTTAAAGCTCCACCCTCGCAATAAATTACTCCACCACCTGTTGGGTTTACTGATGGTATAGTTGTCGCATTCGCTAATGCTAAAACTATTTTACCGCTTCCAAAATCTACTGTATTTATTCCTACACTGGCAGTCAATCTTAATTGTTGATCTGTTTGTGTAGCTGCCATTACTCCATACATTAAGGATTTCGTTTTATCGCCAGCTGTGTCCGTTCTATCTCGGGTATTCACATAAAAAGCATTTGAATCTGTTTCATATTTTCCTGCAAAGTTTCCTAACGCAATATTATAATCTCCACTCGTATTTGCTTGGAGAGAATAATACCCAATAGCTGTATTACAATATCCAGTAGTATTTGACTTTAGGGAATATAATCCATTAGCTGTATTAGAATGCCCTGTGGTATTCGCATAAAGAGAATAATATCCAATAGCCGTGTTATAATATCCCGTAGTATTTGCATAAAGAGAATAATATCCTATAGCTACATTATTATCACCTTCAGTATTTGATTTAAAAGAATATGCCCCGATAGCTGTATTAAAATGTCCCGTGGTATTCGCATAAAGAGAATAATGCCCAATAGCTGTATTACAATATCCAGTAGTATTTGACTTTAGTGAAGAATATCCTGTAGCTGTATTACGATATCCAGTAGTATTTGATTCAAGAGAATATGCTCCATTAGCTGTGTTAGAATGCCCTGTGGTATTCGCATAAAGAGAATAATATCCAATAGCCGTGTTGTGGTTTCCTGTAGTGTTTGAATAAAGAGTTTCTAACCCAACTGCAGTATTTAACCCCCCCTCTTGATTATTATACAATGCGTTTTCTCCAATTGCTATATTCCCGCTACCTCCAATATTTTCATGCAAAGAACAAAAGCCAAAAGCTGTATTTCTAGAGCCAGTAGTATTTTTTGTTAAAACATTAAGTCCAACTTTATTATTTCCAAAACCAAGAGATAAAGCAACAATGTTATCAACAATAATTTTACCAAAGCTACTATTTTTTATCATATTAGCAGAATTTCCCATCAAATCAGCGTCAGCTGTATTATCAATATAAGTTGTTCCAGTGTTGTTAGCAATAGTAGTCAATAAATAATAACTCGTTCCACCAACTTTTGTTCTATAAATTTTCCTTTTTGTTACCGAACCACTTGTGCTAATCGGAATATCTGTCAAATTAACTTGTTTATGTGTTGCATCCGTTGTCACTGTATTACTGGCTACCCCTAATTCTGTTTCTCCTGCTTCATTCACATAAGTTATTTTATATTTATGCTCGCCTGCATCTACATTTCCTGTATCAGTTTCTATTAAAGTAGCAGTGCAAGCCGTCGGTGCAGCTACAGAAGTAAATTTAATATCTCCACCGTGTTCTAACAAAATATCTGAACCATATTGAATATGAATAGCATTTTCTGAAGAACAAAGCATTTTAACATTAGAACCATCCCATTTAAAATAATCAGTTGAATTTCCTATATTAAATTTAGGTGTTCCACTATCATTCCCTAACCACCAACCTGCATCAGTATCTGCATAATTAGCTTTACCTGATTTTATATTTCCTGCTGTGTTTAAAGTTATATATCCAGTAGTAATAAGTCCTCCGTCTATTATTGTTTTAGTAACATCAGCGTTGTCTGCAGGTTTATTTGTTGCTCCGTCCAAAACATCAGCCCATTCAGGTGGATTATCCATTGCATCCCACACACTACCTGACCATCTATATGGTTTATTGTTATCATCAGTATCTATCCAAATATCTCCTGTGCCATCTGCGGTTGGCTGTGCATCTTGAAAAAATGTAACTATCTTACCATCTGCAGTTGTTTGAGCATTAGAAGCGTCTGTTAGTGCTGTTTGGATTGCATTGTCTTGTATTTCAACCCACGCCGCACCACTATATCTATAAAGCTTATTACCATCGTTTGTATCTATCCACAAATCTCCTGAACTACTTTCTCCTCCTGTTGGTTCTCCATCTTGATAAAAGGTTATTATTTTTCCATCTGCTGTTGCTTGTGCATTAGAAGCGTCTGTAATCGCCTGTGCTATATCTGTATCTACGACTGAAATCCACGCTGAACCAGACCATCTATGTTGTTTCATTGTATCATTAGTATCAAACCAAATATCTCCTATCCCCTCCGCAGTAGGTTCACCGTCTTGATAGAATGTGACAATTTTTCCATCTGCTGTTGATTGAGCTGTCCCTGCGTCTGCAATTGCTTGTGCTATATCTGTGTCCTGTATTTCTACCCATTCCCCTGCTGTTATTTGGTCAGCTCCTACACTCTCGGCTCTGTATAATCTGTTGCCATCATCAGTATCAATCCATAAATCCCCTATATCTGTTGAAGTTGGAACACCTGCTTGATAAAAAGTTATTATTTTGCTATCTGCTGTCGCTTGTGCTGTCGCTGCGTCTAAAATAGCTTGTGCAGCGTCTTCTTGAGCATCATTTGCCGCTACATCATCTGTCCAATTCTCATTATTGTCAATAGTATTTCCACTTATCGCACCATCACCAATAATAGCATTAATATTAGCATTTGTTATACCCTTTGATAAATCTAATTTAGATTTTCTAGAGAGAAGGGGATTATATCCCAACACCTCATATGTAATTCTATCTTCCATATATTTTTGTGGTTGACAGTTGACTGTAAACTATCAACCTATTGCTGTTTACTTTTAAGTGAAGTTTCAAGAGTAAAGCCACTAAACTCAAAAGATTTAGATTTACTTTTCTCATAAAACTTATATTTGAATAGATTTCCCGAAGCTGAGAAATCTGAATAACTTATATTATTCGTCATATTCAATGCTACACTTTTATCAAAAGTTCCACTATTATCTACTTCTGCCACACATTTCATCCCTTGAGCATATTTAGTATATGCTGTTATATGATTAGAGAATTTAGTTTCACTCGGAACTCCAAAGTCTAATGACCTTGTAACGAAGAATGAGTCTATTTCATTATCATCATCTCCATATACCTCATCTATTTTATGTGCGAACTTATACACATAACCATTATTATCTCCGAAATAAGTTCTTCTTTTGTCATCTATTTTAAAATTAGCTACTGATTTTACTTCGTGGTAAGTGCATCTAATATAACATACTTCTCTTCTTGTATCCCAACAGAACCAAGCGTTGTTATAATTTATATCGTCTACAGTTACATCTCCAATAAATGCTCTATATTCAGAACCATTATAAGAAGAAGCAACTACTTCTCCTAATTTAGATTGGTCTATTGCATCAATGTAAGGTTGTATCTTGGCGGAAATTAATTCTGGTGCAGCTCCATTCCATCTCCAGAAACCATATCGATTAAAAAAATATAACATATCGTCTATTTTTGCAATCGACCTATAACTATCACAACCAACATCTGCTATTTTCTTTCTTTCTGATTCATCGTATTTCCACATTGATTTGCTCTTAAATACTATCAACCTATCTAATGCTTCTGTCGCCCCAGTAATCTCATCTCCATCATCATATCCAAAAGCTATAAAGTTAGTCGCTGTGTTAGTCCATCCGATTGCTTCTGCTGTTGGTTCATCTGAATAATAGGCTCTACTTGGATAAACAACTCCTCCAGTTTTGGCATGTAAGACATAAAGCAAATCTCTATATCTAACAATAAACTTCCCTTGTGGCATATCTGTTATATCCGTATCGTTTGTAGCAAAAGTTGAACCTTCTACCGTTGCATTAGGTAAAAATGTAGTTCCACTCTTATAACCAACAATAAATGTCTTCCCAAGATAATTTTCCATATCTGGTTGAGCTCCTGCATAAGTGTCCCAAGATGTCCCTATACTCCCTATAGTTGTCCAAGTTGTAACTGGCGTTCCTGCTTTAGGTGCAATATATTCTAATGTCAGGTCACTCCCCTCGGTTGAGGTAGCTAATAAATAATCAGTTCTTGCCGTTGTATCAAAATACCAATGAAGATAATTAACATCATTTGAGGCTATTACTTGATTTGTAGCCGCTTTATTATATCCAGGAACTTTCTCTATTTTTCCAAGAGAGTACACATAAATATTCTTCCCAGCTAAAATCTCTGAGTCTTTCATCAGAAAGTCAGATGTTGAAGAATTAATTAATCCATCAAAGTTTGTATAATGTTGTGATTGCATAGTTTTATTTAGTTAAAGGGTAGTTTATACCTCTTTTGGTTTTAAATCGCACCACGGGGCTATTAAGGGGCAAATTCAGCCTCCTATTCATCGTTGAAGATGCTTGTAAACTCTATTTTTTTAGAAAATCCGTCCTGATATGGTTCTGAATATTCAATACATTGTTCTTCTAACAATTCATAGAATTTCTTATCCATTGTACTAGCCTTTTTATCATTTCCTCTAACAGCTGCGAATTGTGCTGCACAATAATAAATTAATGGAGTGACAAATGGTGTATCTATTTCAGTTGATAAATTGGATAAAGTTGTAGGTTCTTTATAATATTCAAAGATAACATCATAGACAGAGTCTGGTGTTGGATATAAATAATATTTATTATCTTTTTCTGTCGCATAATTAGGAGTTCCAGTCGTTAATTCTCCTTCTGAGTATCGATTATAATCATATGGGGAAATCCAATTTACAGTATATCCATCTACTTTTAGATAAACTAACTGACTCATATCGGAAGGTTTCTCTATATAATTTTGATTAGCAACTGTTGATTGTGCAGTATCAATTGTATTTAGAAACTGCCATTTTCTTTTACGAGCCATTATTTCGTCCATACCATCTTGAACAATTTCTAATGCAATTGACCAATTAAGTGTAGAGTTAGCATTTCCATCTATACTAGTTAATGCTTTTCTAGCTCCTGATTCTATTATTCTTTTAACTGATTTTCGTGTAAAAGATGTAGCTGATATTTCTTCACTATAATCTGACTCTGCTGTATCTACATCATTAGAATAAGAGATATAAAAATAGGAATAATCTATAGAGTCCTTATATGTGTATTCTGTATATTGTTTTGTAATATCTATGTCTAAAGTTGCAATTGGTGTTTTTTCTCCGCCAGATGTAGCCGCTCCGTAAATCTTTATCTTATTCCATCTCATATAAGTAACTGGGTCACTTGCTCCATGAGAATAAGTTAAGGCAGCCACTTTAAAATTAGTTGCTGTTGTTCCTGTATCTGCATCTACTGTTTTTATTTCTGTTTTTTCTTGCCCATATTCTCCCACTAAGACAAGGTAATCAGTTACCCCTGAAGTGACAAACCCAGTAGTTGCAATAACTGGTAAATCTTCATCTGCCGCATCTGTATCATCTGTTAGATAAGTTCTTGGTTCATCCTCTAATGAAGGATTGGCTATTTTTATTCTATTTGATATATTCGGGTCTGCTCCTGCATCCCTTGTAAATTTTATTATACTCATGGTTATTTTATTAAACTATTATATAGCGATGTAGTAATTCCTATCAGCTTCTTTTCATTAGCGGTTCTCTTAACATTTATATTGTTCCATTCTTCTGGACTTATATATTCAAGACCATTATTAGTCAATCTAAAAATCTCTCCTGCTCGTTCAACTGTCATAATATATTCCAAACCTCTATCCATTAATTTATTGATAGCTTTTTGCTTATATTCTTTTTCTTTCTTCTCTAAAAAAATAGACTTGACATAACTAAATTTATAATTCCAGTCTAATTTTTTAACAAAAGGAGAATAACTATCAAACGCTAACCAATATTCATTTTGTTTGAAACCTACAACCGTGAAACAGTGGTTGGCTTTTCCATAACTTTGATATATACCATTTTTCTGATACCAAGCAAAACCCGCTACATAAAGCGGTGAGTATTTTAAAGCATTCATCATTGAATTTTTATCAGAATTTACACGTTCATATTCAAGACTATATTCTTTAATCCATAACTGCCCCATACCCAAGATATCTTGAGGTATAGCTTTATAATAATCAGCCCACGACTTAAAACCTACTCCTGACCATTGGTTCTCTCTCACAGTGCCATAATACTTTCTCAATGCTTCTAATACCCTACGCATTGAATTTCCATACTTAGTAGTTCCTGAACATTTAGCTAAAAATCTATCAGAATAATTTTTGATAGCTCTATATTTTAATCTAATAAGAATTTCAATACAATTAAGCAATGCTTGACTTGTGCAACTCATACTTTCAAGCGGATCTTTTTGTAATTCTCCTTTTGGTAAAAAAGTAGTCCATTGTCCGTCTTCTCTTAATACTTTTCTTATTTTTTGAGAACCAAACTTATAATCTCTTTCGTCATATTCTTCTTTTAATAATCCTTTATTTTTTGTAAAGAATTTGTAATAGATTTTTGCTATTAAATTTTTCATATATTAAATTATTAATTAATTTGTAAGGGGTTTTTAGCAACCCCTTTGTTGTTTTATGCGTGTCCTTGTCCGCTAAAAGTAGAATTCATTATTCTAGTTCCACAGTTAGAACACTGCAAGATTTTTTCATCTCCGCTTAGTGGAAGATGACACGAGGGACAAGCGATTAACCGACGCTTAATGTCTTCTCTAATAATATGTTTGCCAACATTAGCTAACCATTTTTTGGTTACTGCTCTCTCTTTTTCGTTGATCATCATATTCCTCCCATTCTCGGCAAAGTCTGCCGATTGATATATTATTATGGTCAATTATATAACCTGTCTTTGTGCATTTCCAGTGATTAATACACCATAGTTTCTTTTTGCAAGTCATACAATTTTTCATAGCCTACTCCTTTCCGAAGTGAGCCTGAATATCAAGAGCGAGGGCAGTTTCGTTTTCCATACTTCCCATAAAGTTAATTTCTTTGGTTTCAAGGTTAATTTCAAATGAGCATTTATGCTTTATAGCCAATAGGCTCATTATTTGAAACATCACTGCTTCATCTCTTGTTAATTCTTTCATACTCTTGCCTCCTTTTGTAAAAATTGTTTACGACCTTGGTTTATCCAATACTTCTCAAACTTCTTTCTAACTGGATATACAATTACTTCTTTGCCTTGTAGCCAACTTTTATGAATATCTAGATATTCTTCCTTTGTTAATTTTCTGTATTGAGGAAGTATAGCCTCAATTTCTTTGTGGCAGTCATCGCATAGGTATAAGAGTTGTGTTGTGTTGTTTCTATTATAGAACCTCTTAGGGAAGATATGATGCTTTTGTAAATATCGGACTTTAATACATTTTGGACAGATTGCTATCATTTGTTTTCTTCGCATTTAAGCCTCCTTGTGATTTGATTGTTTTTAAAAGAACAAACTTATTTAAAATATTCCTTTACAAAATCTAATAATCGTTTCATGCATTTATCACTATCACCGTTCATTTTTTCAATAACTTTCTTTTCTAATATAACCTCCCTTATATCTAAATCAGTAAATTCATCTTTTTGGTTTTCCCAATCTATTAAAAATCCATTATTTACTTCTGTTATACTTAGTTTTTGCATATTATTTTTTATTTTTTAACCAACCAATATCTGTTTTAATACTTTTAATATCTCCCTGTATTC
>Ga0190313_1000255_pt1 | contig 33863 bp, 36 predicted proteins | sample 4870071011_MG_FD_169989 | JGI IMG/M metagenome (GOLD analysis project Ga0190313, IMG submission 169989) | Hydrothermal vent sediment bacterial communities from Southern Trench, Guaymas Basin, Mexico - 4870-07-10-11_MG | ecosystem: Environmental > Aquatic > Marine > Hydrothermal vents > Sediment ... | reverse complement strand
CGCCTCGGGAACGTACACGATAATACTCCTCTCAGCACCACACGAGGGAGGATTCCCAACACTAACAAAGATCTTCCTCACTGTTACTGCAGGAGTAACACCAACAGTATCACCATCGCCTAGTCCCTCGCCAAGTCCATCACCTAGCCCATCGCCGAGCCCAAGTCCATCCCCATCGCCTTCACCTAGCCCATCGCCTAGTCCTTCACCAAGCCCAAGCCCATCACCAAGTCCGTCTCCTTCACCGAGCCCATCACCTAGTCCTTCACCATCGCCTTCGCCTAGTCCGACGCCTGCTGCTGGTGGTCTTAGTACGGGTGCTATCGTTGGTATCGTGATTGCAGTGATTGTGATCATTGGTGTTGGCGCCTACTTCGCCATGAGAAGAAGATAAGCTTTATTCTCTCTTCTCTTTTTGTTTGATTAATCCGTTTCTATAAAACTATTGTCTGTAAAACATCACCTTTCAGAGCAATTTGTCGTGAGCTGTTCCACATTTCTTAGATAAGATTATTTATCATAAATGCATGCTAAAATGAAGAAGCTCTATTTTTAAGGGTAGGCGATAGTTCATATTACTGAGCATTTTTCACAAGCTGTTCTCAAGTGATCAAAATATATATCTATTTTTAATGATAGTCCTTTAGGGTGCACTGTAATAATCAAGGAGGCACCAGAGATGGTGTCAAAGGCTCCAGAGGCTCGCAGGGAAGAGATAATAAGTGGCCCACTGATAAAGGTTCTTTTTAGGTTATCACTGCCTACAATGGGAGCTGCCTTCTTAGATACGATATACTCCTTTCTAGATTCTATATGGCTTGGCGGTATAGGATCCTCAAGCATAAGCGCTCCTATGCTTACTCTTACTGTACTTTGGCTTATGTTCTCAATATTTGGTGGGATAATAAATGGTGCATTTCCCTACATTGCGCAAAATAGAGGTGCAGGAAAAGATGAAGATGCCAGAAAGGCCGCTGGACAAGCAATGCTTCTTTCTATGATAATTATGGGACCACTAGTTGCAGCATTTCTGCTGTTGCTCCCCTACATTGCAACTCTCTTTGGACTTGAGGGAGCATTTAGAGAAGACTTTCTTGCATATGCCAGGATAGTAATATTCTCGGACATAGCTCTAGGCCTTGCTCAGATGTGTTTAGGCCTCATACGCCTTTGGGGTTATCCTGAGGTTGCTCTTTATGTTAGGGTTCCTTTTGTCCTCTTGAACGCTGTCCTTGACCCGTTCCTCATATACGGTTGGGGACCATTCCCCAGGCTTGAGGTGAGAGGAGCAGCAATAGCAACACTCATAGCAGAAGTACTAGAGGGAGCTGTTGCTCTTTACCTTATAATATATGGAAAAGTTGGCATAAACATACGACTTAGGCATCTAAAACTAGACGTTAAGCTAATAAAAGGAATAGTGAAGATAGGAACTCCTATGGGAATTACGAACTTCACAGAGGCCTCTGGATTCTTTGTGCTTACAACAATAATTTCCAGGATAGGAGAAGTTGCAATAACTACGTGGACTATTTATGACAAGATAACGGAACTCTTCTGGTGGATGATAAACTCCCTCGGAAACGCTAGCGCTATAATTATAGGACAAAGCATTGGAGCCAACAAGTTTAAGAGGGCAGAGGACACTATAAGGATAACGCTATTATTAGGCTTTATAATATCCTTGATAGGAACTGTTGTAATAGCAATCTTCCATGAACAAGTATTTGCAATGTTCCTAAGAAACCCAAAAGATCCGCTAAGGCCTCTCGTGCTTAGGGAAAGTCTTTACATAACGACCATATTTGGTGCTTCACTTCCCGTGCTTTCTATATCATTTACAGCTATGGCTCCCTTCTATATATCCGGGAGAACGAAGTACCCAATGTACGTTGCGCTCGCAAGACTTTGGATGATGAGAGTCCCCCTTACCTTTCTCTTTGGGATAATCCTAGGGTATGGAACAATAGGAGCTTGGATTGGAATGAGCTTAAGTAATTTCCTCGCAGGAGCCCTTGGATATGCTATTCTTAGAACTGGAAAGTGGAAGTATAGGGTCATAGAGACGCCTGAGATCTCAACGGGAGGAGACGTGACTGCGTGTTCTAAGGAGAATCTCCTTGAAGATCACGAGTAATAAACTTTATTTTTGAGTAATCAAAAAACAGTGTCTAATGATCTTTTCACTCTTTTAATGTCTACCCTTAAATCGCTATATGCTACTATGATTACCGTTGCAAGCCCTATGAAGAGGCCGTTCTCCACGACTCCAGGAATACTGTTTAGCTTAGATTCCATCTCTACGGGATCCTCTATCTTCCCTACGTTAAGGTCTATTATATAATTCCCGTTATCTGTAACGTAAGGCCCTGATCCAAGTATCCTAAGACTAGCTTTTCCATACTTACTCAACTCTCGTGCAGTGTGCTTCCACCCAAAAGGAATCACTTCAATAGGCAGTTTTCCCCTCTGTCCTAGAAATGTTACAAGTTTTGTCTCGTCTACAATGATTATTTCCTCTTTGCTCATCTTTGCTACAATTTTCTCCCTTGTAAGTGCTCCACCATATCCTTTGATGAGATTTCCCTGAGGATCCACTTCATCAGCGCCGTCAATTGTTATATCTACGTAATCAACATCATTAACATCCACAACTTTTAGACCAAGGGACTTAGCGAGCTCCTCACTACTCTTTGAGGTCGCGACGCATATTATGTCCAAGTTTCGCTTAGCTAGGAGCCTTATTGCATGCGCAGCAGTAGACCCCGTGCCAAGCCCTACTATCATTCCATTTTTTACGAGCTTTACAGCCTCCTCAGCTGCCCTTCTCTTCATAAGTTCGACATTCTTCATCTCACTCCCCTCAAAATTTCACTCTGGAAATGTATCCACGATCTTAAGGACCTTGTTCCTTGCAGATATGTACCACTCTGGCACCGATATCTCAGGGATAACCCTATGGGGCGTATATGGCTTTATATCTAAGACAGGAGTGCCATCGTACAGGTCTAAACCACCGACATAGAGCACGTTTTTCCTTCTTTCTAATAGCTTCACTATTGTGAGAGCTATAGGGTTAGGTCTGTGAGGAGAGTCCGTACAGAACACTCCAACCACTGGAACCTCTTTAAAATCAAGGTTAAGCACTCTTGCAATTTTTCTAAAGGGTTTTACCTTCAGTACAGACTTCTGGCCAGGCTGAACATCATGCAAGTACGCAATAACAATTACATGTGAGAATTCCTCTATGCCATCTAGACCCTCAGAGTACTCTGGCAGAAGCTCTATTCTACCTTTAACTCCATACAAAGAGTTTCGAATGGCGTCTTTAGTTTCGCTCACTCTGATATATCCTATAGGAGTGAAAGAAATGACTTCTCTCATGAGTATACACCATTGCACACCTTTCTGCGTCATTTTCAGATGAATTAACTTTAACAATCTAAGATATATTAATCATGGATATATTATTATCCAGTAGTGGGACTAAAAAACTATCATAAGGTGCGTCTAGAGGATTTACATTTGTCCAACTTCAGTTTGATATCCATGAATACGCCTAGTAAAACCCATAGAGAACTCATTGAGACATTGCTATTGGGAATTGAATGTGTATTTAGCAGCCTAAGTCCAAGAAAATCACTAACGAGCAATTAATAAAGAAAACTCATAAATATTTGAGTAATATTGTTCTTTTTAGGTTGTTATTTAAAGTAATTTTATGCTCGCGTGGAGGATTAAAATGGACTCAAATGGTGGGGATATAGAGGTTAAAAAGCCTAAAGTTCCCTCAAAAGATATTGGAATGCTTGAGGACATAATAACTGCCCTTGAGGAGGAAGTTCAAAAGCTTAGAGATGAAAATAGGAATTTAAAACTCAGAATAGCAGATTTATCTGAAGAGATAAGGCGCCTCAAGCTTGAGAATAAACAGCTTATGCTTGAAATAGAGGCTCTTAGAAAACCTCCTCTAGTTATTGGAGATATAGAGGAAGTAGTTGATAATGAGAGAGTTATTGTTAGAAGTTCTACAGGCCCCAAGTTTTTGGTGTATCTCTCGCACTTCATAGACAGGTCGAAGCTTGCACCAGGCGTTAGGGTAGCAATGACGCAGTCAAACTTGACCGTAGTGGACGTGCTGCCTAGCAGTAAGGATCCCCTTGTGAGGGCTGCGGAGGTCATAGAAAGACCGAACGTTACATATAATGACATAGGAGGGCTAAAGGAGGCTATAAGAGAGATAAGGGAGTCAATAGAGCTTCCAATGACGAGGCCAGAGTTATTCGAGAGGCTTGGAATAGAGCCTCCCAAAGGCGTTCTCCTTGTAGGTCCTCCTGGCACTGGTAAGACTCTTCTCGCTAAGGCTGTTGCTCATCACTCTAAGGCCACGTTCATACACGTTGTTGGATCTGAACTTGTTCAAAAGTACATAGGAGAAGGAGCTAGACTTGTAAGAGAGCTATTTCAGTTAGCAAGGGAGAAGTCACCGTCAATAGTTTTTATAGATGAGATAGATGCGATAGGAGCTAAACGAAGCCTTGATGACACCTCTGCGAGCAGGGAAGTAGAAAGGACTCTGATGCAGCTCCTTGCAGAGATGGACGGATTTGATCCTAGGGGAGACGTGAAGATAATCGCTGCGACAAATAGACCAGATATTTTAGATCCAGCACTTCTCAGGCCTGGGAGGTTTGACAGAATAATACGAATACCAATGCCAAATAAGGAGGCAAGAAGGGAAATATTCTTAATTCACACGAGACGCATGAGGTTATCAGAGGACGTTGACTTTGACAAGCTGGCATCCTTAACAGAGGGAATGACCGGTGCTGACATAAAGGCAATATGCACCGAAGCGGGGATGTTTGCCATAAGGAACTCCCGTGAGTATGTGACTCTTGAGGACTTCATGAGAGCTATTAAGAAAGTTAAGAGCATGCAGAAAGCTCCTTTTGAAGAGGGTGTGCAGAAAGGGGAATCTCCAAAGGGCTTCTTCAGATAGCGGAGGGGAGGTTTTTGGCAATAGAAGAAACTATTGCCGAAAAGCTAGCAAGGGATCTCAGGGAGATAAGTGTTACGGAGTTCTTCGAGAAGAACAAGCATCTTTTGGGATTTAACAACCCGACAAAAGCGCTAATAGTGGCTGTTAAGGAGGCCGTAGATAACTCACTAGATGCATGTGAAGAAGCAAGGATACTTCCAGAAATATACGTTGAGGTTGCAGAGCTCAAAAAGGCTGAGAGAGGAAGCGTGTATAGGGTTATTGTGAGGGATAATGGGCCAGGAATACCACCGGAGTACGTTCCGCAGGTTTTTGGTAAGTTTCTTTATGGATCGAAGTTCCACAAAATAAAGCAGTCTAGGGGACAGCAGGGAATAGGAATCTCCGCAGTTGTTTTATATGCACAGGCCACAACGGGGAGTCCAACAATAGTAATAACAAGAACATCTCCAGAGGAGCCAGCATACAGATTTGAGATAATGATAGACGTCAAAAAGAACGAGCCTATAATACTTTCTAAAAAGGAAGTAAAAACGTGGCCCTTAGATCACGGAACAGAGGTTCGGTTTACCTTAATAGGAGATTACATAGAGAACCGAAAGCAGTCAATATTATCATACCTTGAGCAAATATCCGTAGTCGCTCCTTATGCCTCCATAGTATTTAAAAACCCTAAGGGCGAGACATTTAGGTTCAGGAGAAAGACTCAGAAGATGCCTCCGCCACCAAAGGAGATAAAGCCACACCCTCACGGGATAGATATAGGGTACCTCATGAGAATGCTTGTGAACACGCGAAGTAAGTCCCTAAAGACGTTCTTGATATCTGAGTTCACAAGAGTCGGAGAAAAGACAGCTGAGGAGATTCTAAGAATAGCAAAGCTTGATCCGGGAACTAGTCCCAAGAGCTTGAGTAAAGAGGACGTGGAGAGGCTCTACAAGGCCATGCAAAAGGTAAAGGTGCTAGCACCACCTACAGACTGTTTATCTCCCATTGGGGAAGAGCTTTTTAAAATAGGCATAAAAAGGCTTTATGGAGAGAAAGCGGAGTTTGTAGAGACAGTATCCAGAAGGCCAACTGTTTACGGCGGGAATCCGTTTTTAGTAGAGGTGGGAATAGCCTACGGAGGATCTCTTCCTAAAAATGCAAATGCAGAGATATACAGGTACGCAAATAAAATACCTCTTCTCTATGGCCAGTCAGGGTGTCTTATAACTAAGGTGATATCCTCCATAGACTGGAGGATTTATGGCCTCAATCAGCCGGGTGGTACAGGTATACCCCAGGATGCTGTCGTTTTCTTCGCACATGTGGCATCCACAAACGTTCCATACTTATCAGAATCAAAAGACGCTATTGCAGACATTCCTGAAATAGAAAGTGAGCTGAGACTTGCGTTTCAGGAGCTTGGAAGGCTTTTGAGGCTTCACATACAGAAGAAGAGAAAGCTTGCGAAGATAGCCGAAAAGAAGAAGATCATTAGTGAGATCCTTCCAGCAATTGCGGAAAAGGTCTCTAGAATAGTGAATAAACCTATACCAGAGTTGGAGCCAGTTATAGCGAGAATTATGAATAACTACCTATTTGAGGATGAGGTGAGGTATCATAAGAGAAAGAGAACATATGAAGTAATAGTCAACGTCACGAATTACACGAGAATCAGGAAGAAATTTGACATGTACCTTAGAATACCAAAGGAGGCTGAGATAATACACGTAGAACCAGAGCCTGCTGAAATTGTAAATAATTACATTCACTGGAAGGTTTCTAGAATGGAGACCAACGAAAGAAGAACGTTTTACGTGTCCTTTAAGGGTGTTGAGGAGGGAGTGTATGAGGAGGCTGAGATATTTGTTGACGGCATTGAGGCAGAGTTCCTGGTAGGGGCTGAGGCCTTTAGCGAGGAAGAGTACACGGACATGTATGGAATAACTGTGAAAGAGACGCCGGAGGAGGTAGAAGAGGTGATGGGATGACTGTAAAGGAGCCAAAGACTATATACTCTGGTCCACAAAAGGCCCTTGAGGAGCTTCAGAAGCTTGCTGAGCAAATATATGAGCAGCTCTCAGGAGGCATTCCCCCACATGTCAAGTTTCCAAGTAGGACAAAGGACAACATAGTATTTGATCCGAATCTGAGGGTTTGGAAGTACGGAAAAAGACTCACAGAGAGGAGCGTTAAGACGCTAAGAGGGGCCTACATGTTTCTCAGGATGATGTACGTCATAGATTTCATAAGAGAGATGATAGAAGCAAATAAGTCTTCTACGCTTAGAGAGCTCTACTACATCTCAGAGGGATGGGGTGTTGCGAAGTTTCACTCACAGCAGGAAAGTGATCGCCTTGTAGAGGATCTAGAAATAATGACAAGGCTCCTTAGAGAGGACTTTAAGCTAAGACCTGAGGAAAATGGAGCTGCTATAATAGGAGACATCACAATAGAGGAAGTCACTAGGAGCGGGGATGTTAGGAGGATACACTGCCAGGATGACGTTGGTGATGCTGGTTACAACATTCCAGCGTATGTAGAGCCTGATAAGATTAGATTTGTTGATGTTGGAGCTGACTTTGTAATAGCAATAGAAACAGGTGGTATGTTCGACAGGCTTGTTGAGAACAGATTCGATGAGACACATAATGCTATTTTAGTCCATCTTAAGGGACAACCTGCAAGAAGCACTCGTAGGATTATAAAGCGTATGAACGAGGAACTAGGCTTACCTGTCGTGGTATTTACTGACGGTGATCCATGGTCTTTTAGGATATATGCTTCAATAGCATACGGAGCCATAAAGACCGCACACATCTCGGAATACTTAGCTACGCCCGATGCGAAGTTCCTCGGAGTAACTCCCTCAGACATAATAAACTATGAGTTGCCCACGGACAAGCTTACACAGCGTGATATAAAGGCATTACATGATGAGCTCAAGGATCCTAGGTTTTCCTCGGAGTTTTGGCAGAGTGAGATTAGGCTTCAGTTGAAGCTTGGGAAGAAGGCTGAGCAGCAGGCGCTGGCGAAGTATGGCCTTGATTACGTGACAAAAGTTTATCTGCCAGAGAAGCTGAGCGAAATGGGAATACTTAGAAGGTGAAGAGTCTTTAGCGAGATATTAAGGACATCATGGATGTAAAGTCCTCTGAAGAGAATTCATCATATACCTTAATCTCATTGCCTAAGACGTCTACTAAAGCCTGCAACATAAGGAAGTCACACACTATCGCTATAACACGCCTGCCAAGTTTTTCTATTTCTACCTTTACCTTTTTAGAAAAAGCATAAGCTTCACCGCGCATGATATCTATCTTGTAAAACGATTTATAAAGCCACTTTAAGAACGAAATGACATCTCGCCATGAAGGCCTCTGTATTCTCCTAAGGAGCATGTTGTATCTAATGATCTCAATAACGTTTGCCCTCTTGCTTACTTCCTTAAGGATCTCCTCATACTCAGGGGATAAATTTACTACCTTAAAATTAAGACTGTGACTGAGCTCCTCTAAGGTCTTCGCATAGCTTCTCTCGGAGAACCTTCCAAGTGCTACTAGGGGCATTTGATACACGTTATCTGGCTCGTCATCTGGCCCTAGATCAGTAAGCACGTATTCTGGCCTTATCTTCTCTAGAGCCCTCTTGATCTCGTCATGAGTGTCTTTATGCCATGGTATTACAGGCACTATAACGACCTTCATAGCCATTTTCTCCCCTTTGGAGGGCATACATCCATAGTGAACGTAGCTTGCATAGTTAAAGGTTATTAGCATCTGCTGACCTCTATGTGAAGCCCATAATATGATTGATATGGCGCATACGGTTTCCCACAGGAGATTTCTAGCAGCCTTGCTTTAAATCCTGCTGAGGAAATCTTTCTAATTATATTCTCTGATGTGCTTTTAATAGCATTATCCCTCTCGATAACATACATGTGAATTATTCCTCTATCCCTTATCGTCTTTAGGGCGTGTTCTAAGAAGTCTATAGAGTGGTGGGGGAAGTTCATGACAACGTGGTCTGCCTTAAGGGATTGTGAGATTTTTCTGCAATCAGAGACAAATGCTAGTACGTTGTCCTGAACCTTGTTTAACCTGGCACTCTCGTAGAGGTAGTGAATTGCGTATGGGTTTATATCTGTTGCATATACAAACGCTCCTTTTCTTGCAGCAAATATTGAGAAAGGACCATAGCCTGAGAACATGTCAAAGACTACATCTCCCTCGGAGACATACTCTGATAACTTCTTATGTTCTTCAGCAAGCCTTGGTGAGACATATACCTTAGATATGTCAACCTTAAATCTCATCCCGTACTCCCTATGAATGGTCTCTGTCCTTCTTTCTCCTGCTAGGTGTATTAGCTTATGAACCCTGTATAAACCCTTTACTCCCAGATCCCAATAGACGGACTTTACGCTCTTGTACGTCTTAAGTATGGCTTCTCCTATATTTCTAGCGTATTCTCTTAACTCATTTGGTATTTTAATTAATACGATATCTCCTACTTGATCGTAAGATGTTGGTAGATATTTTCTTAGATGATCTGGAACCTCTACAATCTCCTTGTATGTCTTTACCTTGTGTCTGTACTCAAGTTCTTCGTATACTACTTTAAGCCCCATCCTTTTGGCAAATTCAACGCTTTCTTCCTTTATTGGAAATATAACATAATCATTCACGGCCTTTGGCCTTAGTTCACTGTTCAATGCATTGGCCTCTATGAGCTTTCTTTTAACGCTCTCTGCAACCTCTTTTTTAACTAGGACTCCTGGAGAAATCGTTCTCATGATAATCACTTGAATGCAGCCCTATTTTTCATAAGAAGGGCTATTGCAATGACATCTAAGACTAGAGCTGCAAAGAGAAGTCCTATGACTACAAGGTTTCCTGAGATGTACGCAAGACCAAATGAGTAGAATATGAGAATTGAGAGGATTATGGAAAGCGCTATAAAGTCCCTTGAGTACGTCCATCTTAATGTTAAGAAGAGAACAGTCCCTATAAGAGCAAGTGTTATAAAGGCGAACACGGCTCTTACGTAAGATATTTCAAGGAATAGAAGGGAGTTTCCAGCACCTGCTAGAAGGTATGTCGCTAAGAAGAAAAGAGCGGACAATCTTATTTGACGCCATGTTCTTGAGAAGGGCATTCGCTCCTTAAGGATATCATCTAAAAGCCCGTTAAGCTCTTTAAAGAAGGCTCTTCTTCCACGCTCTTTTATATACTTCGTCCTACATATGTTCAGTATCTTCTCTATACTCTTAAGAGATTCCTCTGAGCATCCCACTTCCTCTATGAGATTGTATACGAAGTTCATTCTTAGATAGATCCTATACTTTGTCCACCTTGGTAGAACTCTACTATCAACGCTCTTTATGTTATTAAATGCCTTCTGTAACATACTGAGGCATTCCTTATTAGATCCTTTCATAGATCTCCCTCTGCAATCTCCCTTCACGATGTAGAGTTCGCAAGTGAGGACAAATCTTAGTACGACAATTCTAGAAAATATTTATATTGTAAGGTCTGATAATAGTTTAAAGCTGTTCCTAGCATATAAAGAATGTGGCCAGGAAACGCTCTGACGATGACAAGGTGTATAGCATGGATCTGTTTTCTGCAATAATTGGATTCATTACGGGAATGGTCCTCACGATGGTTGCCATGGAATACATGCTCTACAGAAGCCAAAGAAATGTTATATTGAGGGACTGGGATCTGAGCTCTGAGGAGAACTTAAGGATATGTGCCACAAATGTAGGGGACGTACCCATACCATATGATACAAGAATTGTTGTGAGGAAGGGGGCAAAAGTACCGCCTGAGATTTCAAGAAGAGCTCTAGTTAAGGAGGCAGAAAACGTGAACATGAACTTTGCTCTCTCAGAGGATAGGGCATATATATTTATGGGATCATTAATGAGAGGAACTCCAGCAATCTTAACTACTGACGAGAGCATTCTTGAAGAGCTTGATAGTATCTTCAAGAGGTTTTGGGAAGAATCTGAAAGGCATATTTATGAGCTCTCAGAATCCCTAGAGAGCTTGGAGGAGTTCTCTGGATCGCTAGTTAGAATAACAGGAAGACTTCTGAATCCAGAGCTCCTTAGACATGGACACGAGGCTAGGCTAGTTCTTCCAAACGGTCGTGTTATATCTGTTGTGCTCTCTTCAGACTCAAGGGTGGACGACGTTGAAATACTGAGCCTTCATGGAACATTTGTTGAAGTAGAGGGAGTTCTTAGAGTATCCGGTGACAAGATTATTCTAGAGGCCTCCTCTATAAGGAGGACTTGAGGTATATGACAACAGTAGGAGCTGTTATTCTAGCAATCGTTGCTATGGCCTCATGGGGCTTGGCTCCTATAATCTACAAGCCTTTCATGGGTACATTGGACGGCCTTAGAGCAAATGCTGTAAAGAATAACTTAGCTGCTGTACTTGGAATTTTCATAGGAGCGTTTTACGTGACTAGGGTATCGCTGGACATGGTGAGTGTTACAGGCATTGTCGTAGCGACTATCATGAACATTATAATTGGCGATGTGTTCTACATGGAGGCCATAAGAAGGGGTGGTGTAAGCGTTGGGACACCAGTGTCGTACACGTTTCAGGTGTTTGTAGTCCTTCTTTCTTGGCTCCTCTTAGGAGAGAGGATAACAATCCTAGGGATATTAGGAACTGTATGTGTAGTCGTGGGGATATTTCTTGTAAGCTACTCACTTAGAGATGTGAGGGACGTGTTAAGAGGGATCTTTTTTGGCCTTATAACGGCGCTTATATGGGCTGTGGGAATAACTATATATGGGTACCTCCTTAAAGAAGAGGTGCCTCCAGAAGTTCTTATATTCCTGAGAGGAATTATAATTCTCCTAGTATTCGGACCACTGGCATTTCACATAATGAAAAGGAAGGATATAAAACCTAGAAACATAATCATGTTGAACATAGGAGGCCTCTTTGGTATACTTATTGGATCCTTTGCCTATTACTATGCCGTGTACCTCGCTGATAATCTTGGTATGATAACTGTGATATCATCTGCATCTCCAGCATTAAGTATTGTCCTATCTCAGTTGATATTCAGAGAAGGTACGATGTTAAATCTTCGATGGGATGCGTATGTGGGTCTTGTGCTCGTGATCATGGGCATCTTCCTCACAGCTGTTGGAGGTGTTTAAGTTTTGAAAGATAAGTTTATTGGTGCCATATTAGGGTTTGTTGTTGGGGATATATTAGGAGCCCCCTTTGAGGGAATGAGCCAAGAAGAGATTAGGAGCGCCCATGGGTATATAAAAGGCCCTGTGAAGGCCGACTGCTATACCGACGACACAATAATGATGAGTCTCGTTCTTGACTCAATAATAGAGCTTGGCAAATATGATCCGCGAGACGTTTTAAGGAGATATCTAGAGAACATAGATAAAATCCATGGTATAGGAATGACTACGTACTATGCGCTCTCAAATGCAAGCATCTCTGACATACATAAAGGGGGAAAGGTTGCGAGGGATTTAGGTTATGGCTATGGTAATGGTCCCCTGATGAGAGCTCCTCCCATAGCGCTTTATCACTTTTTCAACCAGAATGATGATGAGCTCGTTAGAGATGTTATGGAGGAGACCCTGCTAACCCATTACACTCCAACAGCAGTGACTGCTACAGTGATGTTCAGCAAGTTCTTGATCTCTATAGGCAGGGGTCTTAGCACTGAGGACAGCTACTTAGAGGCGCTTGATTTGATAAACCTTATTCCTGAGGAGTTCATTGACTACGAAATACCGAAGGTCTTTGAGGAGTCTCTAAATAGGAATATAGAATCACTAGAGCAGAGAGAGGTTCGTGGATATATAAAGAACACAATAAGGATCTCAATAATGGCGTCGTATGAGGAGGACTTCGCCGGAACCCTCCTTACCCTAGTGAACTTTGGCGGAGACGCTGACACTAACTGTGCCATAGCAGGAGCTGTTCTTGGGATAAAGCTTGGAGTTAGTGAGATACCGGAAGAATGGCTTGAATACGCATCACTAAGGGATGATCTAAGGAAAAAAGTGGAAAAGCTCTATGAGCTAGCGTGCTCTAAGAAACCTTCTTAGCCCTTCTTACGATCCTAAGAGCTCCTGTTATTGTTGTAATGATAGGATCAAGTATAGGAGCCACTGGAGGAGAGTATGCTGTCTCTAGGAACTCAAGTGATTCCAGAGAACATCCTGTGAGCATACTTGCTGCGATGGCGTTTACACGAAGTCCAGCGTTTCTTCCCATAGCCTGGAATCCAAGTATTCTGCCCTCATGAGAGAATAGTATCTTTGAGAAGAAATCCTCTCCTCCAGGATAATAATTCGGTAGATCCTTTGAAACTGTAACAACACTTCTGAAAGGAATTCCCGCGTCCTTTAAATCACTTGTAGTAGGTCCTACACATGCAATCTCAACGCCAAATAGTTTTGTAACTCTTGTATTCAGGACTCCTTTAGGAAATGACACATCTCCACCTGCAGCGTTAGTCCCTGCTACAAGGCCCTGCCTAAAGGCTATGCTTCCAAGACCTACTGGAATTGGCTTTCCTGTTATGAGATCAGGATATTCAGTACATTCCCCAGCTGCGTATATTCCAGGAACATTAGTCTCCATTTTTTCATTAACCCTGATTCTTCCAGTTTTACCAAGCTCTATCCCCGTATCCTCTATAATTGAGATGTTAGGTCTTATTCCAAGGGCTGATACTGCTAAGTCACCCTCTATAATTCCCTTTGAGGTCTCCACCGCTACCCTATCATCCTCCTCTCTAACGTCCTTAACCATGGTTCCCATCATGAGCTTTACTCCATTTTCAGAAAGCACTTTGGATACCCTAGTTCCAAGCTCCTTGTCAAGGAACTTAGGCAGTGGATAGTCAAAGTATTCTACAAGCGTTACTTCCACTCCCAGCTCACAAAGGGCCTCTGATACCTCACACCCTATGGCTCCTGCTCCTAGGACTATGGCTTTCTTTGATCTCTTAGCAACGTCCCTAATTCTAAGGGCATCATCAAGAGTTCTTAGATTGAAGATCCTATTATAGCCTTCATACTTTGGTCTATCATGAGAGCCCGTGGCGATTACCAGCCTATCATACTTTATTTTCTCTCCTTGATCCGTAGTCACCTTTCGGTCCCTTATGTTAATAGACGTCACCGTAGTCTCAAGCCTTAAGTCAATGTCATGTTTTTCATACCACTTCTCGTCAAACTCTATCACCATGTCTCTGCTAACCCTTCCAGAAATAATGTATGGGAGTACACATCTTGAGTACAGTGGGTATCTTTCCCTCTCTAGGACTATTATCTCGTGCTCACCCTTTTTGTCGATCATTCTTGCCGCCTGTGCTGCGGTTGTTCCAGAAGTCATTCCGCCAATGATGACGATCCTCATGACACTCCACCAAGGATGAAAAAGAAGGTGTGGGATTAATTTTAATTTCTTTTTTAGTTGACTCTTAAACGTCTTCAAGTTATCCTGGCACTATCTTGGTCCCCGTACGTTCTTCAAAGGCCTCTAAAGCTCTGTCTAATGACGATATTATGGCTACGTTACCTGTGTGTCTTACAAATCTTATAGATGCGAGAACCTTTGGCCCCATGCTTCCAGGAGGGAAGTGTCCCTCTTTGTAGTATCTCTCGGCCTCGGAGACTGTCATCAAGTCTAAGGGCTTGGCATTGGACTTTCCAAAGTTTAGATATACTTTTTCAACGGCAGTTAGTATGAGCATTTTCTCTGCGTTTAACTGTGTGGCAAGCCTCTCAGTAGCAAGATCTTTGTCTATAACCGCCTCTACTCCCTTAAGGCCTCCATCTTCAGCTCTTATTACAGGTATTCCTCCACCGCCTACTGCTATAACAATAGCGCCAGACTCAACAAGGGATCTTATGGCATCTATCTCTATGATCTCCCTTGGATCTGGTGAAGGAACAACTCTTCTCCAACCTCCCCTTCCAATGTCGTATTTCATAGTGTACCCTTTTTCCATGAGCTTCTTTGCCTCCTCCTCAGTATATGTAGGCCCTATGAACTTTGTTGGGTTTTGAAATGCTGGATCGTTCGGATCTACGAGTACTTGAGTAACTATAGTCGCTATTGGCTTTTTAATGCCCCTTCTCTCAAGTTCATTCTTAAGAGCCTGTTGGATCCAATATCCAATCATCCCCTGGCTCTCAGCTCCGCACACATCAAGGGGCATTGGGGGAACTACTTTAGCTGATATTTCATTTCTTAAGAGTATATCTCCAACTTGAGGACCATTCCCATGTGTTATTACAATGTCCACATCTCTCTCAATGAGTTCAGCAAGATACTTTGCTGTTAAGCGCACATTTCTCATCTGGGATTCTGCATCCCTCTCATTATTGTTCCTTTGTATAGCATTTCCCCCTAGAGCAATGACAATAGGCCCTGTCATTGTCATCACGCTCCACATAGAAGAACTTATAAGGAGGTGTAGAAGTGATGTTAGTAGAGATATACTCCAGTGTCATTTATTATCTATATTACTTGTAGGAGATACCAATAGATGTATGCTTTAAATAGGCATGCTACTATAAGTAGTTTCCTTTTTGATAATATTGTATGTGAAACAGGAAGAGAAGGGGAAAATTAATGGAAAACTTGACAAAGGCAATGTTTTGGGAAAAGGCTGGGGATAATAAGGTTAGATGTGATCTTTGTCCTCATAAGTGTCTAATATCTCCAGGAGGAGTTGGTGCCTGCAGGGTAAGGAAGAATATAAATGGCGAGCTTTATAGTCTAGTTTATGGCCTTGTGTCATCAATAGCAGTTGATCCCATAGAGAAAAAACCTCTCTACCATCTTGAGCCTGGATCAGATGTTCTCTCCCTCTCAACATGGGGCTGCAACTTTAAATGCCCGCACTGTCAAAACTGGGAGATCTCCCAAACAGAACCACTGGAGAGGTTTTCTAGGAGGATAACTCCAGAGGACGTGTTAAGATATCTAAAGGAGACGAAGGCTGACGGAGTATCATGGACATACAATGAGCCGACAATATGGTATGAGTTCATATTTGACTCATCAAAGCTGATCCGAGAGGAGACAGACGCGTACATAACCTGGGTCACAAATGGTTTTATAAACGAGAAGCCTCTAAGAAATATAGCTCCATATATTGACGGCATGAACGTTGACTACAAGGGACCAGAGGAAGCCTATAGGATGTTTGGTGGTCACCTAGATCCCGTTAAGAAAACAATAACCATCGCCTATGATTTAGGGATTCACGTAGAGCTTACATATCTCATAATACCAACAGTAAATGACTCTGAAAGAGCAATAAATGATTTCATAGAGTTCGTGAAGTCCTTGGATGATGAGATACCAGTTCACTTCACTAGGTTCTTCCCTCACTACAAAATGAGACACGTACCGCCCACGCCTGTAGAAACGCTTGTAAGAGCATATAAAAGGGCAAAGGAGCGGGGACTTAAGTACGTCTACGTGGGAAACATCATTGACGAGAGGTACAATACGACGTACTGTCCCAACTGTGGCAGGCCTGTGATTGTGAGGTCGGTATTCTCAATAGTTGAGTACAGAATATCGGAGAATAGATGTGTGTACTGCGGTGCTCCAATAAGGATCTGGAGAAGAAGCTCGAGGTGATAGCTTTTGGATGTGGGTAAATTTATTGAGCTCGTGACTAGAGGCGCAGAGGAAGTCATAACTGTGGAGGAGATTAAGGAAAAGCTCTTAAAAAAGAGGAAGCTGAGGGCTTATCAGGGATTTGAGCCCTCAGGTCTGGGGCATATTGGATGGCTTGTTTGTGTGAAAAAACTTCAGGAGCTCATAGAAGCTGGTGTGGAAACGATAGTGTTTTTAGCAGACTGGCATGCCTACATAAATGACAAGCTAGGAGGATCCCTGGAGAATATAAGGACTGCAGGTGAGTATCTTAGGGAGGCCTTTGAGGCCTTAGGCCTTAAGAAAGCAAAGTACATATATGCGAGTGAGCTCGTTGACTCCTCAGACTACTGGGCACTTGTGTTAAAAGTTGCAAAGAACTCCACTCTTGCGAGGATCAAGAGAGCCCTAACGATAATGGGCAGAAGAGAGGACGAGGCTGAGCTGGACTTCTCGAAGCTCATTTACCCTGCGATGCAGGTTGCTGATATATTTTATATGAAAATAGATATAGCATACGGAGGCATGGATCAGAGAAAGGCACATATGCTAGCGAGGGATATAGCAGAGAAATTAGGCATAGAAAAGCCTGTCGCACTTCACACGCCCCTTCTCCCCTCGTTGCAGGCAAAGGGAAGGATGGACACAGCCGACGTGAAGATGTCTAAGAGCAATCCTGAGGCTGCAGTACTAATCCACGATGATCCAGAGGACGTTAGAAAAAAGATATTAGCAGCCTACTGTCCTGCAAAGCAGGTAGATGAAAACCCTATTTTAAAGCTCTACGAGTACATAATATTCAGGTACTACAATGAAGTAACTATAAAGAGGCCTGAGAAGTACGGTGGAACAATTACATACAACAACTATGATGATCTAAAAAAGGACTTCTCTGAAGGAAAAATTCATCCTCTAGACCTGAAAGAGAACGCAGCAAGGTATGTGAACGAGATACTAGATCCTGTTAGGGAGTACTTTAAGGAGAATCCTGAAAACTATAAGAGGGTTAGAAAACTAGCTCTTGGGAGCTAACATTTACTCCTCCTCTATAATTTCTAATTTTATCTCCTCGCCATATGAGTTATATGCCCTCCAAGAGCTCTCATCGAATGGGTAAGCAACTATTATGTGAACTCCACCAAATCTCTGAAAAGACTCTAAATCTGCTCCAGAAGGTCTTGGATCACCCGATGGATGTGAGTGTGCAGTCCCTACGATCTTTAAATTTACTGGAAGAGCCTCTGGCCTGTATATAACGGCCTCTGGGCTAGAGTTAAAGTAACCAACTATCACTTCACTTATAATTCTCTTCTTTATGCTTCCACTTAAGTAAAAGAAGATCTCATTTGGATAGGCGTCCTTAGAGGCTTCTAGGATGAACTCAAGTACAGGTCTAGTGATCCTCCAGCCTGATCTTTCTGAAGACGTCTTCCATCACCCCTCTCCGTCGTATTCTGATAATTTTAGTCTTTCTACTGTCATCTAGACATACCTTAATTACCTGGCCGTTAGATATCGTGAGGAAAAGCTGCCCATCGAGAATCACATAAGCGCCTTGGTTCTGAGGAGTGACCTCTGTTACCTCACTACCCGGAAGTACTAGGCTTCTTATGGGCTCTCTGTAAGGCGCAATTGGAGTTATTATATATCCCCTGACGCTAGGGTGCACTACGGGCCCTCCTAAACTCAGGACGTATCCTGTAGATCCTGTGGGAGTTGATATTACTATTCCATCACAGTATAAGTTCCAGGAACCTCCAGACGAGAACTTTATTATGAACTCATTTATTTTATCGAGTCTTTCACCCTTTAAAGAAACTTCATTCGTTACGGAGAACTCCTTTCCTTTATATACAACTTTTAGCCTATCCCTCTCATCTATGACGTATTCTCCGCGTATTAAGCTCTCAAGAGCACTTCTCCACTCAGTCCATGGTACTTCAGTCAAAAAGCCTATTCTTCCGATCTTTATTGGAAGCACAGGCAGATCTACATATAGAAGTGCCCTAAGTATTGTTCCGTCTCCTCCAACAGTTATTAAAACGTCTCCCCTTGAAAGATCTCTAAGAGGAACTCCCTCGCCAATCCTAGCAAACTTGGAAACGCTCTCCTCTACAATAACCTCGATGCCGTTATCACTTAGAAATCTAAAGATGTTCCTCAGGACCTCTATTGACTCTCTTCTATCTACTCTCCCAAAGAGGGATACTCGATTCAACATATCAGCATCTTCCCCTCTAATGAGGCAAAAACACTAGTTCTAACATCTAAGCTTATAGGAAGATCTTTAAGGCTCTTACAGAATCTATTAACAACGATGCCTCCGTTTTCCCAGACAAGAAATGCTCCCGCAGCTATGTCTACAACCCTTAGTCTCTCTGCTGGTTGGAAATAATACCTTAAAGCTCCAACAGACACTAGAGCGAGCTCTAGTGCGGCAGCGCCTAGAGATCTAAGCTTTCCTGAGTAGAGCTCATCATTAACCTGCTCTCCTAACTCATTTCTAATTTCTCTCGCGTGCTTTCCAAGATATATGACCTTCATGTCCGTTTTAAGTGGTCTTGTGACCTTTTGATTGTTCCAGTAGACCCCATGACCCTTAAACGCGTAGAATTCGTCTGCACTTACCACGTTATACACGTACCCAAAGTATATGTCCCCCAAGGTTTTGCTTCCTATAGCTATTGAAACGCCATAAAATGGAATGCCATTTATTGCATTATTCGTTCCATCTAACGGATCTAGTATTAGACACTCCTTATATCCCCTGTCCAAGAATCCCGTCTCCTCACTTAACACGTTCAGCTCTGGATCGTATTCATCTATTATGTAGAAGGCCGCTTCCTCTGCAATTTTATCTATGAGCTTAGTAGTGGTTCCATAGGGATTTTTTCCCACTGGTCTTCTCCACTCCTCCCAATTAACTTCGGATATCCTGTCAGCAATGTAACGAGATATGTCAAATGCCAACTTAAGGGCAAGCTCTAAGTCTATCATAAGAGCACCTCGCAACATCTTAAATTGCTACTAGACACACATTAAATCACAGGACAAATGCCTCCTTTAAGGCCTTTAACACCACCCTTTAAGCTATATGCCATTACACCTTGCTCTCTAAGCTCAAGAGCTATTTCCCTGCTTATTATCCCGTCTTCACAGAACACTACTACTATTTTATCTCTCACGGTCTCAACGTCAAGCTCCTCAAACCTTATAGACCCAGGAACATCTTTTCTTGGATTACTTCTTGCGTCTACAAGCACTGAGCCATGTGGAATGAAGTCTATTTCAAGGTTCTCGTATGGAAGCAGACCCTTAGGATCAAAGTCCTTCACCCTATACTCGGTGACCTTGCTCATGGCATCCTCAATAAGGTCTTTTATCTTGTTTTCTTCATTTATTGTTTTCTGAGGCCTTGGCCTTGTTACAACCCTTCCTGCAACAAGAGCACAGTACTCCCTAACGTTCTTTGATAGGTCATATATTCCTATCTTCTCCCTTGATAGGCTTATTATCTCCTCCTTGTCTAAACCTGCAAGTGGTCTCAGAACTTTACACCTCCTAAGGGATTCCTCTATTATCTTCAAGCTATGTAGTGTCTGAGAGGAAACCTGCCCAACGCTCTCTCCAGTTGCTATTAGCTCTATCCCATTTCTCATTGCAAGATCCTCTGACACCTTATACATAGCTCTCTTAAGCACAATCTGCTTGTATCTCCTGTCAACGAGCTCAATAATCCCTCTAGACACTTCTCGAAAGTCCACTATGTATAGTTTAGAACTGTCCGAGAATCCCCAGCGATCATATAAGGTCTTCAGAACAAGCCCCATATGGTACGTCTGTACCGGGCCCGTGAGGTTGAAGTGAATGAAGTCTAAGGAGAAGCCCGACATCCACATCATCCAAGATGCTACAGGAGAATCAAATCCTCCAGAGAACATCATAAGGGCTCTTCCAGAGACTCCAATTGGAAGACCCTTAGGCCCCTCTATTACTTTCTTCTCCAACAAGATCTTCGAAACTCCAAACATTCGTGAGAGCTTCTCCACTACTTCATGATCTGAGCTTATGACTATCCCATCTGGGAGCACTTCTATCGCATCAGCATCAGTGATTGTACTCTCTATGTTGCTCCTAAGGGCTTTTAGAGCTTCCTTGTCAAGCCTTGTGGGAACTACTTTGATGTTCATGAGATCACCAAATTGGAGAAGTTCTTCAAACAATATTATTTAAGGTCTTGGTTACAATTAAGTATATCTTGGAGTCACCTCGCGTGTCCTGTTTATGGTCACGCATCCTGTACAGGGGCGGTACGCTTGCCGACCACTATAGAAGTGTCATTCGGAAGGATAGTTATAGATGGAGTGGAATACGATTACGATGTCGTTATATATCCTGATGGACGTGTAGAAAGGAGGCTAAAGGAGATATCTAAGAAAATACATGGAACGAGTCATAAGCTTGATATAGAGGAGATAGTGAACTACCTTGGGAATGGGGAGGAGGTCGTGATTATTGGTACTGGAATATACGGAATGCTTGGACTTACAGAGGATAGTAAGAGGCTTTTAAGCGACCTAAAACTTGAATACATGGAACTTCCAACAGAGGAGGCTGTGAGGAAGTACCTCGAAATAAGCTCTAGAAAAAGAGTTCTTGGAGTGTTCCACATAACATGTTAGCAGTGTCACAGAGTGATCTGAGATGAGGACTGAGGAGAAGGTGATATACTCATATGCCCGAAGAAAGGATACTGACAGGATAGTCTCTCTTGAAAAGTTAGTAATACCCTACATGACGTTCAAAATATTTTCCCTCACAGTCCTGGGATACTTCCTAGTAGAGAAGCTCTTAGAATACTTTCCTGAGGAAAAATCGTACCTTCTCTTTGTAAAGAGCGTTGCCTTTGCCACAATAAACTTTAATGAGAGGATTTTCGTTGCGTATATAGTTACCACGGGTCTTGCAATGCTTTTCTTTTATACAATACTCATATACATGCTCTCCACTATTGACAAACATCCAGAAAGGGCTATAGACTTCATAAAGAACACATGTTATACTCTCTGGAATAACGAGGAGTTAAGCTCTGATGATACTGTGAAAAGGCATATAAGTGATGTTTTATCAAGCATAAGCGCCTATAACGTCAGTAGAAGACATATGGGTGCCTACGTACTCTTCTCACTACTCGGCTACGGCTTTCAGCTCTCTGGAGCAAACGTACTAATACTAGCACTAGGACTTGCTTTGGAAACCATAACACTCCTACTAATACAGAGCTATGGTGTTATGAGGATATACAACCTATCAAAAGCCCTTGATCATGCATATTATGGATTCTTAAAGCTCTCGAGATATATAGACACTCCAATGAAGGCTGTAGGAGGCACAAAGTTCTCCCTTACACCTCATTATCGGGTGTACCACCTAATAATAATACTGGGACTTTTCGCAACGATATTGGGAGGCATTGTAGCATATCTAGTAGTCTTCGCGAAGTTCGTAAAGTTCATTCTTGCGCTTACCCTTTACATTTCAAGGGAATGGTCCCTTGAGGATGCTGTCCTCGACTTCTTCTACGCAGTGTCAAGGAAGTACTAAAGGTGTGACACATGAGTGACTATTTACCAGTTAACTGCAAGATCAAAGATAACAAGTACTGTGGAAAGTGCTGCTATAACACGAAAATGATACTAACATTTGATGATATACTGAGGATCTCGTCCCTTGGGTATGATCCAAATGACTTCGTTATCATTGATGAGTATCCACGACTAAGAAACGTTAACGGGCATTGTGTATTCTTAGATGAGAGCACGAACTCCTGTCTAATATACGAGCATAGGCCAGTTGGATGCAAGTTATATCCCTTAATTTATGATCCCGAGAAGAACACTATAAGACTTGACGATTTCTGTCCAAAACGTAATGAAATTCCAAAAGAGGAAATTAAAAGACTGAAGGGAGTTATGGTTAAGCTACTGAGGAATATAGGCATTCTTTAAGTATAATCTCCTTGCTGCTTTCAGAACCTGTGGAAACATTATCAACATCTTTATAAAATAATATTGGCCAAAATTATCTAGAAGTACTTCATATTGGCGCCTATTGGGGGTGACTAACTTGAAGACCGAAATAGTTCATAGACCATCTTTCTCACTTCTGAGAGTTGAGCTCTCGCAAGGAGAGGAGATAACAGCTGAGGCTGGAGCTCTAGTTTACATGTCTCCCGAAATAAAGGTAAGAACCACTACTGGAGGCGGCGTATTTTCAGGTCTTCTCAGAAAGCTGACAACAGGAGAGTCCATATTTGTGAACACTTACTATACAGATTCGAGAGGATATCTTGCCTTAGCCCCATCATATCCAGGAGATATCGTTGAGATAGACGTAAACGGTGGTCTTATCGTAGCAGACACGGCATACCTAGCAAGTACAGGCTTAGAGCTTGGAGTGAAGTTCACAGGATTTAGAGGAGTGTTCATGCCTGGAGGCATGTTCTGGTTCCACCTTTCCGGAATTGGAAAGGCATGGATATCCACGTATGGAGGAATAGATGTTATAGAGCTTAAGCCTGGGGAGAGAATACTCGTCGATAACATTCATGTTGCGGCGTTTACAGAGGGAATGCAGTTCTCCCTTAGATCATTTGGAAAATTAAAGTCTATGCTCTTTGGGGGAGAGTACATACTCGTCGAGTTCGTAGGCCCTGGTAGAGTGTATGTTCAATCAAGAAACCTCCCAGCGTTTGCACATGTCCTCGCTAGGTTCATGCCAAGTAAATAATAAGGTGAAGAGCTTATGAGACACGAGAAAGGGCTAAGGGTGTCAATGTACCTTATACTTATAGCCCTCGTCGTTATATATGTCTCTATAGCTGTAGCAATACTCATCAACGACTGGTTCTCTTGGAAGAAGAACGCTTTAAGTGATCTTGGAGGCCCATACTCGGAGAACCCATACGTGTTCAACATAGGGCTTATCTTAGGGGGCCTTTTAGCGATACCCTTTCCTGCATTTCTCTCTGAGCACTTTCGATCCCCAGTGTCTAGGCTTGGGTCACTTCTAGCATCCCTTGGACTCTTCTTTCTTGTGCTCATAGGGCTCTTTCCAGAGGGGACAAGGCTTCACTATCCCTCATCGTGGGCCTTCTTCATGACAATGTTCCTTTCAATACTTGTCATGGGCTTTGGCCTTCTCCTTGAGAAAAGGATAGGTGAAGGGTTCTTTGGAATACTTCTAGCAATATTTTCGTTCTTCCTTGCCGTTGGCAATCAGTGTATGTCAACGGCTCTTAGGGAGATAGTAGGTGCTCTATCGATAACAACGTGGCTTTTATATTGGGATTACAGGTTGTTCGTAGAGAAGGATTAAATTTAAAATAAGAGCTCTTATTCCCCTTAGGGCAGTGATGTCAGGGAGGTCGTGGAATGATCATAGCCTTCGACTTCGATGGAACGCTCATAGACAGTTATTACTGTATAGAGGAGGCATTCTACAGGGCACTTATGGACTACAGGATCATCCCATTTAAAAGAGCTCTAGCAAAAGCGCTCACGAAAATTGAACTGTACTTCGAGAGACCTAGATTTGGAAGGCATAGGTTCCACAGGGAGATATATTTCACAAATAGCAGGCTCTGGAGAAGATGGCTTGAGGAAAGGGCTTCCATGAGTAAGCCTATAGACGGGGCACAGGAAATTATTTTGAGGTTAAGGGAAAGAGGGCATAAGGTAATATCATTTTCTGCTGAGGACTTTGTGCCTGGGATGAAGGCATATAGAATAGAAAGAAGTCCATTTAAGGACATGTTTGACGGCATTATAATATTTGGGCGTGGTGTTAGTGTGGACGATGCAATTAGAGGTGTCAAAGAGAGATATGGAACGCCTATAGTGTGGGTGGACGATAAGCCCTGGAGGTTCCTTCGCCTTAGAGACAGAAGTGGAGTCATTTTTGTCTGGTACAAATTTGAGAGGACTAAGGACTTTGTTAGCAAGCTCCTTTTGAATAAGCTTCGTAGTTTAAACTCGTTTTATGAGATAAATGATATTAGAAAGGTATTTGATATAGTGAAATCCTTGGAGGGAAAATATGGAGATATATAATCTTATGGAGGTAAATACGGGATTTAAGCCCGTTATTAAAAAGAAAAAAGTTCTTATCGCAAGCTCATGCCTTAGGCATAAGGATGATGTCTTCTCAGGGTTCTCAGACGCAGTAATACTTCTAGCGTGTCCTGAGAGGGACCACATAAACGTCATTGGATTTAAGCTCCTAGGCCTTATAATTAGGTGCAAGCCTGAGAGAGTTCAAGTGCTCACAGTGGATGGAAGCATGCACTGTGTAGCACTTCATTATATCGTCGAGGAAGTGCATAAGGCCCTTAATGGCCTCTTTCAAAGGGATCATTATGTCTACTCTAGAGGAGAGATCGTGAACATACCTGAAAAAGCGGTGAAGGTCTCAAGGTATCTCTCGAGGATTACAAGGCTACTTTCTTATCCTTCCCGCGGCGACGTAGGGGCCAAAGATGATCATGAAGATTCCCATGGAGAGCATTGACCCGAACATAATGTACGTGGCCCAGCGTGGAGGAAGGATCATCATCATTGAGAGAGCTGGGGCAAGAAGGAAAATGCCCAGTAGAGCTTTTATAACTCCGTAGAATCCTGGAGAGCGGAACTTAATCCGCCTACCTATCTCCATAAAGCTTGAAATTATTAGAAGAGTGCTCATCCCAATAAGGACTGAGACCGCGAGCCCGGGGATACTATTTGCATTTCCAACCCTTTCGTTATATATGGCGGCCCCTATAACGCCTCCTATAAAGAAGAGACCAAAGTATACGCCAAGGGATCTAATCCTCACGCTCTCTCCTCCCCCTCCTAAGTACATAGTACTTAGAGGGGCCCGATCGATATGACCTAACGATGCCACTCATCTCCATCTGTGCGAGTTTTTCAGATATAATTCTTCTTGATGCCCTTCCTCGCATTCTCTTGACGTCCTCAGTTATCTGTGATATGTTCTTTGGGCCCTCGAGGAGTGAGAGAACAATTGCTAAGGATATGTCATCCCTGAAGATCACGGGGAGCTTTGAAACAACGTCCACGTTGTCTAAGAGGTTGTGGACAACGCTTACTTCAACCCTTGCAAGTGCAAGTGCCCTTCTAAGTATAGGGTCAGACTCAATACTTAAGGCTTTTTCTAGAACTGAGATCCTAGACTCCATATCAAATAACATCGCCTCAATTCTCTCGAGCTTCCTAAGGATCTTATCTAAAACAGATCCTTGATCCATTTCATATCCCCGCGTCCCCTTGCAATGCTGAACGCCTTCCTGATCAGGAATCTTATTGACGTGTACTCTTTTATAGTACCCACTATTGATCTCCTTAACTCTCTAGGAGCGTCCTTTAAGCCCTTTCTAAGCCCTCGCAGAAACCTCCCTCTCTGGACTTCATATATGACTAGCGTATATGGAAGTAAAAATATTATGAGCTCAAGGAGGGCGAGGGCGTATACTATGATCCCTGCTATCGCCCTTCCACTCATCTACTGTTCACCGAATCACCATGCTTATGCAAGGTCCTCTTTCAAGGTAGGGAAGGTGTCAGTCGCCCTCCTCCTCTTCCTCCTCTACCTTTGACTTTGAGACCTCTGGCCACCACTTCCCTTTGGGTCCCTTAATCATGTTCTTAAGCGTTGACATGAGCTCTGAAAGGTTTTTTGTTATATTCTTCGTCATCTCAAGTGCAACCTCTTCGCTAATTCCAGACTCCACAAGGCCCTTGTACACCCCACCTATCGTGGTGCCCAGGTTATACCCAACCTCTGGACTAAGGACAGACGATACAAGGGACTTTATGAGCTTTGGAACCTCTTCGGACACGGTCTTCAGAACCATCTTCAGCTCCATGATGTCACCTAGATCCTCTAGCTCTACAGACACGTTCTCCTTCTTAACGGCGCTCTCTATTTCCTTCTTTATATCTTCTGATATCTTCTTTGCTTCCTCCTTTATGTGCTCTACCTCTTCAGAGACCTCTTCTGGACTCTCCAACTTCTCAAGCTTCTTGGATATCCTCTCATCGAGATCCTTAACGTACTTCTCCACAACGCTCTCTACTATCTTATCGACCATTTTCTCTATTTTCTTCTCAAAGTCCTCACTCTCATTCATACCTATCACCTCCACCTCACTATACGTTGTCCAGAGGATAATTTATTTTTGTGCACTAGTGGGCAGTGTGTGAACAGTGTTGATGAGGAGTAGCACAATAACGCTTAAATTCAAATCAAGTATTATTAAAGTAGTGGAATGTTGATAGATAGTGTGACTAGCGAGGTTCTTCATTAGGCACTGTACATCATGCTTTATTTGGATTTTCATTAGACGTATCCTGTGAAATCAGAGACGCGTTTTGGCCTCTTGACCTCAATGTATCTGTCCCACTCACGATCATTATCCAAACTATGAGGTGATCATGTGCTTCTTGAAGCACCTCGTGTTGCTGAGAGAATTGGCGCCCTAACAATTTACGACACGCAGCGTGTTTTAAAGCTTGAGTCGTCGAGGAAGTTTCAGGACACGCCCATGATAAAGAGCGTTCCACACGATATCTTTGAGGAGTACTATCCAAAGCTGGCCATAATAGTGCCCATAAAGAATGAAAGCCTGAAGCTGTTTGAGGGAGTGCTAAGCGCAATTCCGCAGGATATAACAGTAATAGTAGTCTCGAACAGCTTCATGAATGGCTTTAATAGATATCGTATGGAAAGAGACATCCTAAAGGCAATACATAACTTCTCCCAGCAGCCCATGATAATTATTCATCAGAAGGATCCAGGGTTAATAGAGGCCTTTAAGAGCGTTAGGTACGAGCACATACTCGAAGGAGACTCTGTAAGAAGTGGAAAGGGAGAGGGAATGATCGTTGGGCTTCTTATAGCAAAGGCATTAGGGTTAGAGTACGTGGGATTTATTGACTCCGATAACTACATACCCAGCGCGGTAAACGAGTACATAAAGGATTACATAGCGGGCTTCTACATGTCAGACTCCTCCTACACTATGGTAAGGCTCCTCTGGAAGTATAAGCCTAAGATTGTAGAGAGCAGCCTTTACTTCAGGAGATGGGGGAGAGTCTCTGAGATAACGAACAGGTACATGAACCTCCTCATTGGAAATCTGACGGGGTTTGAGACAGATGTAATAAAGACGGGAAACGCCGGTGAACACGCGATGTCCATGAAGCTCGCTGAGATTATGGCATATGCTTCAGGGTTTGCAATAGAGCCCTATGAGCTCGTCTACCTGTTCGAGGAGTTCGGAAAGTTCATGGAGGAGACAAGGTTTAAGGAGGCTATTAGCGAGGGGATAAGAGTCTACCAAATAGAGACTTTAAACCCACACCTACACGAGGAGAAGGGAAGGGCGCACATTGTTGAGATGATTGCCGCGTCCTTAGGGACTATATACCATAGCAGAGTAGCCGACCAGAGCCTTAGGGTGAGAATCGTTAAGGAGATGGATGATTTCGGGGTTAAGAGCGAGCCGCCAAGGCCGAGAATAATCCCACCTATAGTGGGAGTTAACGCAAGTAAGTTCCTGGGTGTCCTTCAGGAGAACACGAAAACGCTTGAGATGTTTGAGTAGTAGCTCTACTCTCTAGAGCGGATATTTTCTTAAATATACCTTTTGTAATCGCATTTTAACTGGCTAAAGAAGGCAGTATCAAATTATAGTTTTAGAAAGCTGATTTTAAAGGAGTTTAGAGAAGGAGAAATTTTAGTGGAGAGGCGGCCGCTCGGGGCGGGTGATTATTATCAACTGATAATTAAATATGATACTCAATAAATATAACAGTTACTCCTCGATGGTGATCCGCTTAATGAGAAGATGTGAAATATGTGGATTACCCTCTGATGAAATAAGCTCATCAATTGGGGTATGCGTGAGCTGTATTCGTCGCCTTAATGAGGCTCTGGGGAGAGTAAGGGAAACAAGAAGTTCTTGGAGAAGATACATAGGGCTTCCAGAAAGCCCTCCAAGGGGTGGAAGTGTTAAGTGTAGCCTCTGCGTAAACGAGTGTGAGATACCACCAGGAGGCCTAGGCTACTGTGGGATCATGAGGAACTCTGAGAACAGACTCACGACAATAACGGGAGACTTCAACGTCGCATACATGCACTACTACTATGACCCACTTCCAACGAACTGTGTCGCAGAGCCCGTATGTCCCGAGAGGAGGCATTATGGATATCACAACCTTGCGGTCTTCTTTGCAGGGTGTAACCTTGACTGTCTTTACTGTCAAAACATAGAACACAAGTACATGATAGCTCATGGAAAAGTCCACGAAAGGGCACATCTTCATAGTGTTCAGGAGCTTGTAGATAAGGCTATGAGGGAGAGAGTTGCCTGCGTGTGCTACTTCGGAGGCGATCCTGCTCCACATGCAATTTACGCTATCAAGGCCTCTAGGAAAATCCTAGAGGAGTCCTCGAGGAGGAGCACTCGAAGAAGGATCTGTTGGGAGACAAATGGCCTAGAGAACATAAATATAATGAAGGAGATGGCAAGGATAAGCCTTGAGAGTGGGGGAATAGTCAAGATAGACTGGAAAGCATATACGCCAGCAGTATATGAAGCTCTCACAGGAGTCAATGGAGAAAAGGCTGTGAATAGAATAAAGAAAAACGTAAAGATCATCAAGGAGTTAGAGGAAAAGCGTGAAGAGGGTATTCCCTTACTCGTCGTGAGCACCCTAGTAGTGCCGCACTACGTGGACAGCGTGGAGGTCTACAACATAGCCAGATACCTCGCTGAGGTAGATCCCAACACTCCCTACGTGCTCCTTGCATTCGCACCTCATCACCTAATGCACGACGTTCCCACGACATCGAAAAAGCAGATGGAGAGCGTCTATAAAGCCGCCCTAGAGGCGGGCTTGAAGAACGTTTACATAGGGAACTACTGGCTTTTGAGATGATGGGTATGAGGGACGTTAAAACCGCGCTGACGATAGCAGGTAGCGATAGTGGAGGAGGAGCTGGAATAGTAGCTGACATTAGAACGTTCTCCGCGTTTGGAGTGCACGCTCTCGTAGCGATCACGGCCATAACAGCGCAGAACACAAGGGAAGTAACGGCCGTGCACGAGGTTCCTCCAGAAATTGTTTACAGGCAGATAGAGGCTGTAGCAACAGATATAGGAATTGACGCCGCTAAGACGGGAATGCTGAGCTCCTCAGACATAATAAGGGCAGTTTCAAGGGCAGTAGAGGAGTTCAACGTACCCCTTGTGGTGGATCCTGTGATGATAGCGAAGTCAGGAGCGAGGCTTTTGAGAGAGGACGCTGTCAACGAACTTCTCACAGAGCTCTTTCCAAGGGCACTCATAGTGACCCCAAACAGGTTTGAGGCCGAGAGAATCGTTGGACATGAGATAAGGAGCTTAGAGGACGCAAGGGAGGCAGCAAGAGAGATACACGAGAGATATGGTCCAGAGGCTGTCATCGTTAAGGGAGGGCACTTAGAGGAGGAAAAGGCCGTGGACGTGCTGTTTTACAGAGGGAGGCTCTATGAGCTCAAGTCTCCAAGGCTAGAGGGGTGCACGCACGGTACGGGATGCTCGTTCTCTGCAGCAATAACGGCAAACATAGCGCTCGGAAAGGACCTACTCACTTCAGTAAGGACTGCGAAGAAGTTCATAGAGCTTGCCATAGACTTTGGAAACAGGATAGGACATGGATCATGCCCCGTTAATCACATAGCGTGGATGGAGATCCCCGCAGAGAGATGGCGCATGTATGAGACTATGAGAGCTTGTCTTGATGAGCTCCTTGACGTGTTAAGGAAGCACGTTGATCTAATTCCAGAGGTCGGGATCAACATGGCCTATGCGCTCCCAAGGAGATATGTGAGGGGCCCAGAGGACTTCCTTGCCCTTGAGGGAAGGATAACTAGGGGAGTGGGAAGGCCTGTGTTCTCTGGCGAGGTCAAGTTCGGGGCGTCGAGGCACCTTGCAAGAGCGCTTTTAAGGTATATGGAGAGCTTTCCAGAGTACAGATGTGTTCTAAACGTGAGATACTCTGAAGATCTAATAGGAAAATTAGAGAGAGTGGGGCTGAGAGTGTCGTTCTATGACAGAAGAGAGGAGCCAGAGGAGATAAAGTCCAAGGAGGGGGCAACAGTTCCTTGGGGAATAGGGGTTGCGATAGAGAGGTCAAAGGGAAGGCCTGACGCCATATATCACCTTGGGGACTGGGGAAAGGAGCCCATGGTTCTCATATTCGGTAAGGATCCATTTGACGTCCTTAAAAAGCTGAGGAAGGTGCTCAAGGATGAGAATGATTGACCTGCTCTCAAGCAGAGTGAGTAGGATCCAATGGTCACCCATAGAGGAAGTCTCCTCCCTGATGTCTGGGAGGAGAGATGTAATAAACCTAGCAAGCGGCCTTCCGGATCCGAGGTACATGCCAGTGGATCTCATGAGCGAGCTCATGTGCGAGGTCTACGAGAAGTACGGCAGAGAGGTTCTGTCATATCCGGAAGCATATGGTCTGGACGTGCTGAGGGAGGAGATAAAGAGGTTCTTGGAGAGGCATGGAGTGAACACTAAAGGAAGAGACGTTATAATAACGTGTGGAGCACAGCACGCTGTAAGTGCCATTGCGAGAGCATTTCTTGAGGATAACGATAAATACGCAGTTGAAAACCCGACGTTCGTGGAGACCCTCATAGCACTAAAGTATTACAGTGAGAACCGCATTCCCGTGAGTGTGAACAGCTCAGGGCTAGACGTGAAAGAGCTTGAGAAAGTATCAAGGGAGGGGATCAAGGCCCTTTATGTAATACCGAACGCTCAGAATCCCACGGGAATATCGTACTCCGATGACGTAAGACGTGAGATAGCAAGGATCTCAGAGGAGGTGGGATTTGTAATTATAGAGGATGATCCTTATGGGCCTATAGTCTCTGAAAGACCCAATCCAATAGCAAACGCCACGAAGAACACCATATACGTTGGAAGCTTTTCGAAGATATTAGCTCCTGGGCTTAGGGTTGGGTTCATGCTAGTCCCAGAGGAAGTCCTTGATGCCATTGGGATGACCATGCAACTGGACTTCGCCACGCATCCTCCATCCATGTACGTGCTCTATGAAGCCCTGAGAAGGGGAATCGTGGACTCCGTTCTGAGAAACGTCAGGAGAGTTTACAGGGAGAAGACAAAGCTCGTGCTCTCGGTGCTCGAGGACACCATGCCAGAGGGCGTGGAGTGGACCAGGCCGAGGACAAGCTTTCACCTCATGATATTCACAAATGGAATCAACACAAGAGAGATCCTTGAGGAGGCGTATCGTAGAGGAGTTGTGTTTGTTCCCGGGGACTTGTTCTACGTTAGAAGCCCAAGGCATGACTCGCTGAGAATAAGCATAAGCTATCCCACTGAAAAGGAAATAGAGACTGGCGTTAAGATCCTTGCAGACGTAATAAGGTCACAAGCGTGAGAAAATGATAATTTATTTATCTCCATGAGTGGATATGTTATCAGAGCGAGTACTCTTTCATAGGGATTGTTCTCCAAAGAGGGTGAACTTATGGAGGGTTCTCCAATAGAGCTTGCAAAGAAGGTTAGAGAGTACGCAATGAAGCACAACGCCTGGTTTAAGGACTCACTTCCAATGATAGCCTCGGAGAACGTCATGAGCCCCCTCGCCATGGAGATGCTCCTCACGGACTTCGGACACAGATACGCTGAGGGACACCCTGGAAAGAGGTACTATCAGGGATGTAAGATATACGACGAGGTGGAGATCATAGCCATAGAAGCCATGAAGAAGCTCTTCAACGCAAACTACGTGGACGTAAGGCCCGTCTCTGGAACTGCCGCAAATTTAGCAGCAATAAGGGCAATGGTGAAGCCAGGGATGAAAGTCGCATCAGCAGAGGTTCCAGCAGGTGCTCACATAAGCCACCAGGAGTTTGGTTCCGTAGGCGTAAGAGGTGCAGAGGTAATACACTACCCATTCGACAACCATGAGCTAATACCAGACGTTGACGGAGTGAACAAGCTCATAGAGAAGGAGAAGCCAGCACTCATAATCTTCGGATACTCCCTCTTCCTGTTCCCCATACCCCTCAAGGAGATAGCCCCAACTGCGGAGGCAAACGGCACGAGGATACTTTATGATGCTGCGCACGTCCTAGGGCTCATCGCCGGAAAGAAGTTCCAAGATCCTCTCAGAGAAGGAGCTACGGTCATGACAGGAAGCACTCACAAGACGTTCCCAGGACCTCAGAAGGGAGTAGTCATGGCGAACATAGACGAGAGCGATGAGGCACAGAAGAAGCTGAAGAGGAAGCTTGACTCAGCAGTGTTCCCAGGAGTCACGAGCAATCACCACCTCCACCACGTGGCCGCGCTTGCCATAACAGCCCTAGAAATGCTGGAGTTCGGAGAGGAGTACGCGGCACAGATCGTGAAGAACGCAAAGGCCCTAGGACAGTACATGACGGAGGAGGGCTTTAAGGTCCTAGGAGAGCACAAGGGGTTCACGGAATCACATCAAATAGCTGTGGACGTGAGGGAGCTGGGCGGTGGAGCAAAGGCAGCACAGATGCTGGAGGACGCAAACATAATAGTGAACGCAAACTTGCTTCCAGGGGACAGGCTGGAGCAGTCCATGAACCCTTCAGGAATAAGAATAGGAGTACAGGAGCTCACAAGGATAGGCATGAAGGAGAAGGACATGCAGGTCGTTGCAGAGCTCTTCAAGCGCGTCCTCATAGATAAAGAGGATCCGAAGAAAGTAGCGGAGGACGTGAAGGAGTTCAAGGCACAGTTCAGGGAGGTACACTACTGCTTCAAGGTGAAGGAGTTCAGGCCATACGAGTACATAAAGCTCGTAGAGCTCCAGGAGTGACCTCCTTTCTCTAATTTTATTTTATTGGAATACGTCTATCCTACAGAGCCCCTTCGTCCTCTCAAACGAGACTGAGACCTTTGCTATCCTAGTTCCCGAGATCTTATCGTATATCACAAACACCCTCCCTCCCTCTGCAGAAGACCCCTCGCTCTTTATCGTGTAGTCCTCAAGGTTGAGGATCTTAACGACCCTCCTTATGAGGAAGTCCACGAGATCCGGAACTATATCGTCGAATAGATCCTCAGTCCCCTT
>Ga0190313_1000254_pt1 | contig 33871 bp, 29 predicted proteins | sample 4870071011_MG_FD_169989 | JGI IMG/M metagenome (GOLD analysis project Ga0190313, IMG submission 169989) | Hydrothermal vent sediment bacterial communities from Southern Trench, Guaymas Basin, Mexico - 4870-07-10-11_MG | ecosystem: Environmental > Aquatic > Marine > Hydrothermal vents > Sediment ... | reverse complement strand
ATATTGAATGGAGTGTTAAGAAAACATTTAATCCTTTTAGCGCCTTTCTTTATTCAATTAAGAAATGGAATGTATTATATGTTCTTGCTTTATTGCTTGTTATCATAAAAAGAGATTACAAAAGTGTTCTTTCATATCTCCTTTTTTTAACGCCTTTATTAACAAGCATTGTTTTAAAAGTGTATCCTGAAGAATCAATGACTTCTATAATGGTTTTTTCAATAATTTACATATTCGAAAACTTTAATTTTAAAAAAAATATGAAAGCGTTTTTGTTTATTGTTTTTGTTTTATTCGTGTTCAGAGTATTCGCATTTGAGAAAAGTGATTTTGTTTTTTACAAAAACTCAATAAGATATGAATGCCCTTATTTTGTTTTCGCAGAAAACCTGTCAGAACATGATGTTTTGCTTGATACCATTAATTATGCTTATTTAAATCTTTTAAGTCCAGCATATGTTGATTATAATAATCTGATTGAAAAGAAGATAACACCCTTACTTGCTCTTGACATAAATTATGTTTCTTTTTTTGAAAAAGAAAAACATCTTATAGAAGACCCTATTTCTGTTTCCTTTGGAATTATTTATCCTGAAAATTATTTTAAACAATTAAAAAAATTTAATTGTTTTTGCAACAAAACTAATAAAACAATTTATGTTTATTCTTTTAACTCAACTTCTTTTTATTCAGATTTAGGGATTAAATACTATTTTGATGTTAAAATAAATAATCTAAAAAAAAACATGAATTCCCAATCTTTAATCCAGGTGATAGGAAACAATTTTACAGCAACTTATTTTACAAACAAGATTGGAGAAAAAAGAATTTTTGTAAATAAACCAGGCGTTTATCATTTAACCATAATAAAAACAGGGTATGAAGTAGGGGAATACAATGTTTTTGTCCCTATCAGTGGATATGCTAAAATAATAGTTTCTAATGAACTAAAAAACACTAAGAATATTACACTTTCTAACATTATTGAAATAAATTTAACAAAAGGAAACGCTTTTTTTCATAATGTTTCTGAATTAAGATATTAAAACAACTTTTATAAAAAAACTTTAAAACTAATTGTTTTTATCTTAATACCATGAAGTCAAAAGTCGCGGTCATTAAAACAACGCCAAGAACTGTTATTAATGATTATCAAAAACTTCTTAAATTAAGTGATCTCAAAAAAGAGATTAATAAAAATTATTTAACTCTTCTTAAACTCAATTTAAGTTGGACCTTATTCTATCCCGCTTGTTCAAGTCCTCCATGGCAAGTGGATGGTGTTGCTAAATTTTTGAGAGACAATAATTATGAGGATGTTATTGCTGTTGAAAATAAAACTGTTGTGACAAAACCAATAAAAGGAGCAATTAATAACAAATGGTTAAGCGTTCTTAACAAATATAAAATAAAATTTCAACCTTTAACTAATGTTGAATGGACTGTTTATAAACCAAAAGCAGAGATGCTTGCATTAGACAGAATCTTTGATGACTATAAAATACCGAAAATGTTTATTGGAACAAATGTTATTCATTTTCCTACGATTAAAACACATGGACACACGACAATGACTGGTGCTATGAAAAACGCTTTTGGTGGATTAATTACAGAAAGAAGGCATCACTGTCATAAGTACATACACGAAGTCCTTGTTGACCTGCTTCAAATTCAGAAAGAAATTCATAAAGGGGTTTTTGCAGTCATGGATGGTTCAGTGGCGGGTAATGGTGCCGGTCCAAGAACAATGATTCCAGTAATAACAAATCTTTTGCTTGCAAGCAATGATCAAGTAGCTATTGACGCAGTATCCGCGCGAATAATGGGTTATGATCCAATGAGCATAAAATTTATTAAACTCTCGCATGATTTAGGTCTTGGAAACGGGGATCTTAAACAAATTGAAATAATTGGAGATTTTGATTCTTATAAAAAACTTCCTAACCACAAATTCCATACTAAAAAATCTTTAGTTATTTTTTCTGACCAATTAACAAGAAAAGGTGCTTTAAGTTTTATAGAACCATTACTTTACCATGGTCCCTTGTTTAATTTATGCATTGCAGGGAGTGCAATATACCATGATGCATTCTGGTATAATACTATTGGAAGAAAAAGAATAAAAGAATTTATGAAAACAAAATGGGGGCAAAAGTTTAAGTCTTATGAGTAAGGGCGTGATTAATGAAGAAAAACACGTTTTACTTTATTTCATTATTATTTCTCTTATTCATTACAAGATTCCTTAATCTTAATGAAGCACCTCCAGGCATTAATGATGATGAAGTGATTAATTTACAACCAGTAACAAAATTATTAAACAATCATGAATTCTTCTGGTTTATTGAAGACGAGAGAGAACCTTTATTCTATTATTTATTATCATTTTACTTTTTGTTCTTCCCGAGAACAATGTTTTTTGTGAGATTATTCCCGGCTGTCATTGGGTCTCTTACAGTGCTTCTTACTTATTATTTATTAAGACAACTCTATGATACGAGAACAGGTTATTATTCTGCTGTGATTCTTGCAATAAGTAATTGGCATTATCATTTCAGCAGGCTTCTTTACAGAGCAATACTAACACCAATCACTATGTTATTAGTATTATATTTAACAAAGAATTTTTATGAAAAGAAAAAAAACACATGGTTCCTTGCTATCATAACCTCTTTCTTCATATTCTATATTTATGGCCCTGCAAAATTCTTAGTCTTAGTCCCTATTACTTATTATTTATTCACGCAAGAAATTAATAAGCATTCATTAGTAAGAACAATCAAGCTTTACGCAATAGTAGTACTTATTTCATTACCAATAATCATTCCTAACATCTTCTTTGATAAGGGAATGGATAGAACGCACAAAGTTGTTTACATCTTTAAAGATTACTTAAGCGTGAATCAAAAAATCATGATGTTCTTTAACCTCATGCTTGATTATGTTAAAATGTTATTCTTTTTTGGTTGCGTTTCATGGCAGTACAATTACCCCTTACATCCTTTATTATCCTTGTTTGAATTCATTTTCTTCCCGCTTGGCTTATTCTTTTCAACGAAGAACAAGAAGGAATTCCTCCTACTCTGCCTCCTGCTTTTCTTCGGTGCTTTCACCGAATTCATTAGTTTTGACAGTCCTAATGCTGTTCGTTCCTTACAAATAACACCAATAATTGCTTTAATATCAGCAAAGGGCTTCACTTCATTAATTAATCTTAATTTTTTTAAAAAAAATTTTTCCAAAAAACAACGCAGTAATTATCAACACTCATTTTTTATTTTATTAGTGATTCTCAGTCTTACCCTTAATTTAAAGAATTATTATGCATGGAGTGATGAGCATGGAACAGGAGTCACTTTTCACTCAAATTACATTAATAATATTGAAGAATTTTTTGAGAACCCATTATTGAATAACATTCATTATGTGATTAAATTACCTTACAATCAATCAAGAACGCTTATGACAATGTACCTCAACTTTTTTGATCCAAAGAATGAAACGAAGTACATGATAGTTAAGAATTATGATGAGATTAAACAAGACACTCCTTTCTTCGTTCTTCTTGAATTAAGTAATGGATTAAAAGTAACTTGTTATGATGCTTTACTTATTAAGAACTCTAAGGAATTCTGGTTAGGTTGGTTCACTATAGTTAAGAAGTACTTTAAGAATCAAGAGGAGTATAATATTTTTTATGAAGAAATGAATAACTCCTGTTATAATGACACTGGAATTAAAAATATTAAATACTTTGAGGATTACATAATGATAAAATAAAACAATTACAATATTAACTGAGAATGGTGTTATAAACGCTGAACATTAAGCTAAGTAAAAAGATATGAAGCATATTAACAACCAAAACAAAACCCCGCAAACAATGTGTTTGTCAAACAGGATTAATTCCGTATTTCTTCCTGCTTTATGATTTGACAGAACTAAGTGCAAATATCTTTGTAAAATAAAAACAACAATAGGGATTGTAAGCATCATTAAATTATTGCTTGTGCTTGCTAAAAACGTGTAAAAAGAATATGTTGAAAGAAGCATTGCTGTTATAATTGTAAGATAATTTTTGAGAAGGTCTTCAGTGTAAAAAGCATAAACTTTTTTATGTTTTTCAGGATTTTTTCCTAAAATTTTTTTATCACTTAATCTTTTGCTCAATCCTAAAAATAATGCAAGCAAATACACCATAACTAAAAGCCACGGACTACTGCCAACATTAATCGCGTTCATCCCGCTTACAGTTCTTATAATAAAGTTTAATGCAATGAATTGCAAATCAATTAAAGGAATATTTTTAGCGAACAAAGAGTATGTTAAAGTGCTTAAAAACAATAATGTTGGGAATACTAAAAACAAATTATTTATGAAAAACGAAAAATAAATTGAGAGACTAAAAAAAATAATAACAAGGAGTTTAGCAAATTTTTTACTAATTTTCTTGCTTGCTAAAACCCTATGTTTTTTTTCAGGATGCTTTTTGTCTTTTTCATAATCTATTAAGTCATTAATTATGTAATTGGTTGAACTCATTAAACAAAGTGCAATAAAACCAATAAAACTAAATGAAAAACTCTTGAAATTGAAAAGATTTTTACTAAAAAAAATCGGAAGAAAAATAACTAAATTTTTATACCATTGCCTAACGCGCATTAAGTTTATTATGTTTTTTAATTTTTGAATTATTCTCATTTAAAATTAATATTTTTGTTTAATTTTTAAGTTTTATGAGTTAAGCAATAATTCTTATAAAGAGTAATTAAAGGATTATTATTTAATGAAAGCAATAATTCCTGCTGCAGGCAAGGGGACGAGATTACTTCCAAATACACTTGGTGCTCCAAAAGAATTAATAACTTTTCTTGGCAAGCCTTCAATAGAGTGGGCAATTGATTACCTAAAAGAAAACAACATAAATGATATAACAATAATAACAGGCTATAAAAAGTCAGCTCTTTTTGATTATTTAGGTACTGGCAGTTTTTTTAATGTTAAAATTGATTATGCATTACAACATAATCCAAAAGGGTTAGGGCATGCAATTCTTTGTGCTAAAAACAATATTTTAGAAGATGATTTCATTGTTTATTTAGGGGACACTATTATTGTTCCGAAAAACAATCCTTTTGGGAAATCGCATGACTTAGAGGAACTTGTAAAATTGCATTTAGAAAAAAACGCGTTTGCAACAATGCTGCTTGAAGAAGTTTTAAACCCAGAAATATATGGTGTTGTGCGTTTTGATAAAAAAAGCAAACTTATAACAGATATTTATGAAAAACCAAAAGATGAAAAAGTTAAGAAAAGGTTTAGATTAAAGAACGGTAAATACTTAGCAATTTCAGGAATTTATGTTTTTAACAAAGAAATTTTTGATTATCTTAAAAAATTGAAACCAGGATTAAATAATGAAATTCAATTAACAGACGCAATATTAAATGCATTGAAAGATGAAAATATTGTTTATGGAAGGATTTTAAATGGAATGAGAGTGGATATAGGAAACTTTAACTATTTAAAACATGAACAAGAAATATATGGCATGCTTAAAAATGAACAATTAGAAGCATGGATTAATGAGAGGGAATCTCTTGGAAAAAAAATAAAGAGGGAAGTTTATAATGAAAAATAAAATTGAGAACAAAACACTGCTTATAACAGGAGGGGCAGGATTTCTCGGAAGCCACTTGTGCGAATTTTATCTTAATAATAACAGAGTAATATGCGTTGATTCTTTAGCAAGCGGGAGAATAGAAAATATTAATCATTTATTAAAAAACAAGAATTTTGTTTTTATGAACCATGATGTAATTGAATCAATGCCAAAAATACTTGAAGACGTGGATTACGTGCTTCATTTCGCAAGCAGAGCAGCACCTGAAGAATATCAAAAACATGCAATGCATACTTTAAAAACAAATTCAATTGGAACAATGAATATGCTTGAATTTGCATGGCAAAAAAAAGCAATTTTTTTATTTGCATCCACAAGCGAGATTTACGGGCAACCAAGCATGGTTCCAACACCTGAAACTTATTATGGTTATGCGAATACAATTGGCCCAAGGTCTTGCTATGATGAAAGCAAGAGATTTGGTGAAACAATTTGTAAAACTTATGCAGAGTCTTATAATGGTTTGGATGTTAGGGTAATCAGGATTTTCAATACTTTTGGTCCAAGAATACGGCATGATGTTCATTATGGAAGAGCATTACCAAGATTTATTTATCAAGCATTAACAGGAAAAGACATAACAATTTATGGAGATGGAAGTCAAACAAGGAGTTTTATGTATGTTTCTGATTTAGTGAGTGCAGTTAACATAATTTTAAGACAAAAAGGACCAAAAAAGGTTTCACATAACGGTCATGTGTATAATGTGGGGAATCCTCAAGAAGTTAGTATAAAAAAACTTGCAGAAAAAATTATTGAATACACTAATTCAAAATCAAAAATAACGTATTCCTCTCTTCCTAAAGACGACCCTTTAAGAAGGGTTCCGGACATTACTAAAATGAAATCCTTAGGATGGGAGCCAAAAGTTCAGTGGGAAGATGGCTTAAAATTAACAATTAAATGGTTTAAAGAAAAAATGATGTAATGAATTACTTCTTTCTGATTTCTTTTGTTTTTTCAAGATATTCATCATATTTTTTTGTGAAAACCTTCCAATCATATTTTCTTACATGCTTTCTTGCTTCTTCTCCCATTTTTTTATGCTTTCTTGTATTTTTTATTAGTTCTTCCATTTTTTCAGCAATTGCTTCTGGCGTTGCATCCACGAGAAAACCTGTTTTATTGTGAAGAACAGATTCTTTTGGTCCTCCTTCATTCACACTAATAACTGGTTTTGCACAACTCATTGCTTCTAAAGGAACAATGCCCCAATCCTCATCTTTTGCAGTGAAAAGCATTGCATAACAATTACTGAAATAACCTCTTAATTCTTTTCTTGAAACACTTATATGGAAATCAACAGGAAGTCCTTCAGCCTCTTTTTTTAAAAAATCAAGTATTGGTTTATCCTTAGGCATTAAATGTCCTACGATTTTTAACCTAAATTTTCTTATTTTTTTCTTTTTGTATAAAATTTTGAATGCTCTTATGCTTAATTCTATTCTTTTATACCATTGAATTCTTCCTGGAGCTAAAAAATATTTTTTATACTTACCAGGTACAAAATCATCAACATTCACGCCTGGATTTAAAACAAATATTCTTTCTGGGTCTATCACTCTTGCTCTAATTATCCTCCCTCTTGTGTTCTCACTATTACATAATGTTAAGTCAATGTATTTCCAGGCTATTTTTTCAAGCACTCTATAACCATGCACTGCTCCAATAAAAAATGGTTTTTTCCACCCCTTGAATCTTGTTTTTTTGTATTCCTCATACATTTCATGAGCAGGTCTTAGAATTGTATGGCAAAAAGCCATTATTGGAATGGAATGATTTCTTAAAGTAATTAATTCTCCAATTCCCGCAGTTGCTATGTTAAAAACATCAAATGATTTCAAATTAGGTATTTTCGTAAACAAAGCTGCTCTTCCAAAATTAACTCCTCTTTGAATTATTCCTTTAACTTTTATACTCTTTTTACTTAATGATTGTATGTTAAACTCTTTTAATTCTTCAAACGTGTTTTCTTTATCATAATTGAAAGTGAAGACAGTAAATTCGTGTTTTGAACCCTTCAATGTTTCTAATAGAACTTTTTCAGCACCGCCTTTGCTTACAATCCACGGATAATAATACGCAACTTTCATTTTAACCTCTGAGTGTTAGTTTGCTTTTTAATGTTTTTAAGAATTTCTTATCTTCTTTATCAAAGAAGTTTAACTTATACAATGCGCCAGAATATAACATTACACCTATTACGCCTCCAACACTTAATAATAAAAATCCATTAAGATAATTTTTTAATAAAAGAACAGGAAGAATTGAAATTCCTGCTATTAATGATTTGAATAAATATTTGTATGGGAAAAACTTTTCATTTAATTTTAAATACAAATAAAATCCTTCAAAAAAACAAGTTATTAAATAAACTAAACTTGCGCCAACAGCACCATATCCAATTTTGCTTAAAGAAGGTATGAATATTAAAGATGCAATCAAGCTTATTATTGCAAGAAGTGATCTCATTTTTGAAAAAAGTTTTGCTTTTCCAAATCCAAGAGCAATATTATTCCATAAAGTTAATATTCCATAAATCATGCTCGCTATTGAACAAACAATCAAAGAAGGAGTTGAAGGAAGATAAGCATCTTTGTAGAAAAAAAGAATTAACTCCTTTCTAAAAATAATTGCTAAAAGCCCTAATGGGATTGTTACAATAAAATTGTATTTAAAGAATCTTGGCAATGTTTTTTTTAATTCTTCTTTATTCGAACTTGTTATGAATGGTTGTAATACTGTTCCTAATGTTATGCTTAAAAGAAAAATCATGCTTGTAATGCTTATGCTTATTCCAAAAAAAGCTACTTGTGAGGAATCTGCAAATTTTCCGAGAATAAGAGGAGTGAGTTTGTTATAGAAAACCATCATTATTAAACCAGAATAAATAAAACCAGAGTATTTGAAAAATGTTTTTTTATTAATTTTTTTAAACCCATTTTCTTTTGGATAAACAAACCACATTAAAACCATGCTAAAAATTAAGGATAAAACAAAACCTGAACTAAAACCAACATAAATGAAATGACTTCCATAAAGAATAAGGAATAAAACAGCAAAGATTCTTGGAAGCGTTTGAGAAAGGTCAAGAAGAACTGCTTTTCCAACTCGTTTAAATGCAATAAGAGCTGAACTAAAAAATGTTAGGAGTGAATAAGAGAAATTGCTTATGCTAAAAATAATTAATGGTGCTTTTAATTCCGGCATATCATAAAACTTGCTTATTGTGCCAGCGAATAAAATTAATAAAAAACTCGTGATTGATGTTATAAACAATCTTATTCTAAAAGCATAGTTTAAATAAGATTTCGTTTCTTGAGGCGATTTTGAACTTGGTATAAAAAAAGTAATTGTTTGGTTTAATCCAAAATCATTAATTAATTGTAATGTCATTATTATTCCTAATGCTAATGAAAATATTCCAAAAGAATTTGGACCCATCCGCCTGGCAAGCAAAGCCATTAAAACAAAATTTGTAACTAAGTATAATATTTTTCCAATAAAATAAATCCCTGTTCCCTTTATGACCTTGCTTACCTGCATAAGAAAGATTAATAATTGTTTTATTAAAAAATCTTGTGAAAAAATTCATAAATCTCTATAAAATTAAACAATTATGCAAAAAAATCCGAGTGTTAGTGCAATAATCCCATTTTATAATAATGAGAGGTTTTTCAAAAAAAATATTGAATCAATTCTTAATCAAACTTATCCAATAAAGGAAATAATTCTTGTTAATGATGGCAGCAAGCAAAGAGATGCGCAATTAGCAAGAGAATACGCTAAGAAATATAAAAAAATAAAGTTAATAGAATTTAAAAAAAACAAAGGTCAGTCTTTTGCAAGAAACGCAGGATTAAAATTATCTAAATCAGATATTGTTTTTTTTGTAGAAGGAGACGCTGTTTTTGATAAAAACTATTTGAAAAACATTGTGGAACAATTAGTAAAAAATAAGGATAAAAAAGTTGCAGGCAGTTTAGGCATTAGAGTTCCAATTGATTATAATCCAAAAAATATTGTTCAAAGAATGAGCAAAGATGTTTTTGAGCTTTTACCAAAAATAAGAGCTCCTTTAAATGTTTGGGTGTATTGGAGAAAAGTTCTTGAAGAAGTTGGGGGTTTCAGTGAAAAAATAACAAGAGTTGGTGAAGATGTTGAAATGGCGGACAGGATAAAAAAATTAGGGTATGAAATGTATTGGTGTGAGAAAAGCAAGTTTTATCATGATGAACCAAAAACTCTTTGGCAAGTAATTAAATCAGCGTATAGGAATGGTAAGAAGATACTCCCATTTTATTTGAAAAACTACAAAAACCCTTTTTATTATAAGAATAATTTATTTCATTTTCTTTGGTTAATTAGCTTCTTTTTAACGCCTATTTCATTAATCCCATTTATTTTCTTTACTTCTTTATGGATTTATTTTTACTTCAAAAGAATTAAAACCTTTTTATTAGTTGATAAGAATTGGAGAATTTTGTTATTTCCAATTATTGATTCAATACGTTCTTTTGCAAATATTTTTGGGATATTAGTTTCTTTATTTTCTTAACTTTTTTCTCCACTTTTCTGCTATAAAAGAATTAGTTACAAATTTAACATTATAATTTTCTAATAATTTGTTTAAACTTTCTCTAATATTCTCATAAACTTTCTCGCATAACCCATTTTCATTGAAATCATTTCCATAATTTCTGAACACATGCCCCTTAGCACTTATAACCCCATTATTTTCTGCAATTTCTTCCATTCTCTTATAATCATTTTTTATTACATCCCAGTTTTGAGGAATATTTATTAAATTATTAACTAATGAAGGTTCTAACAAACTTACGTTTTTAAATCCTGTTTCTTTTACTAAAGCATTTTTTGTTATGGGTGTTATCACATCCGCGCTAATTCCTATGAATTTAAAGTTCAAATCTTTTAAAGAATTCAACAAGTTATTATTAAAACCCCATCCTGGAGGGCGAAAACCCATTACAAATTTTAGTTTTGCATTTTTCATTATCTTAATTGCTGTTTTCAATCTAAAAATGCACTCAGCATAATTTAATGAAGTGAATTCAGCACCTTGAGGGTTTTCTTCTTGAAAATGATATAAACCATGTATCGCAATTTCAAATTTTTGTTTATTTAACCATTTCACCCAATCCTTGTGTTTATCTAACCTGAATGGTTCGTCTTCCCAAACTTTTACTGTTTTCATTTTTAAGAATTTTCGTAAATAATATTTTATCCCATTAAACCCACTATAATACCTCCAATTAGGTGTTGCGTAAAAAGTAATTTTTAATTTTGGAAACTCTTCTTTTAGTTTTAACACCCATTTTAAAACACCTTTTTCTTTATCACCACCACTATCGCTTATATGGTTGCTTGTTTCAGGATGCAAATCATCAAAATTCAAATTAAAATAAACTTTCTTCATTAAAAGAAAGAGAACAAGATTATCTTAATAAATTTTCACTTTTAATTAATTTTTTTTTAATAAAACCAATAAAGACTGCAAATGATTGGAATATGTCAATAAATGGAACTAATAGGGAATATGGAAGGTATTTTACACCTGTGTTCTTTATTGTTCTTATTAAACTAAAGAAAAAAATAAATGCAAAGGGAATTAAAAAATAACTGCTTAATAAAGAAAAAGGCAAGAGTAAGACACTAACACCATAAACCATAATCTTTATTAATGGTAGAAAATTTTTGCTTTCTTTAACATACTTTTCAATGCTTTTCCCATACCATATTCCTTGCTTCCATAATCTTTTAAAACTCTTAATATTACTATCCACTAATCTATGTCCTTTCGCAATACCTATTCTTCTGCTTCTCTTTATTACCCTCATTGCTAAATCCCTGTCTTCACCAAAAACAAGTTTTTCATTGAATCCATTAACTTCATTTAAAATACTACGCCTATATATTTCAGGAAGATGTCTTCTTACATCACTGTATATTCCAAAGCTTTTTATGTTTACAACAGAACGCAAGATTTCTTTATTCACTAATGGCAAATATTTTATTCTTGCACAATCAGTTTTTTTGTCAAAACTTTCAACCATTCTTGATAATAAAGTTTTGTCAAAAACTTCTTTACTTATATCAGCATCACTGAAAACAACGAATTCTCCGCGCGCTTTTTTTAATCCAAGATTTCTTGCCACAGCTGTTCCTTTTCCAATATCATTTATTAAAGAAACTTTTTTTGTTTTTTTCATAATCTTTTTTATTATTTTTCTTGTATTATCTTTAGAATCATCAACAATAATTATTTCTTTTTTTGGATAATCTTGATTAAGCCAATAATTTATGGCATTTTCTATATTCTTTTCTTCATTTCTGCTTGGTATTATTATTGAAACAAGTCCTTTAACTTCTTTTGTTTTCATTAATTATTCTGAGTTAATCTGTTTTTTTAAATTTAATTAAATTAGCAAATTTTTTAATTAATACTATTCTTTTTCATGATTATGAAATTGCTTTATGTTACATCAAACGTAAGTATTCCAGGAACAAGTGGTGATGCAACACACGTTATGGAAGAATGCACTGCTCTTGCTAAACAAAGAATAGGAAAAGAACCTGTTGAAGTTTTTAATATCACTTATCGAAAAAAAGGCCAAAAAAACAAGGAAGTTATTAACAATTTTACAACATATAGGATTAAGAAAACAAAGTTTTTATCCCCTTTATTCTTGTTTTTTCAAACATTCCTTCTTTCCCTTTGGTTGATTTTAACTAAAAAAATTGATGTTGTTTATGAAAGAGGAAAGCTTTTTGGAGGAGGAGGATTATTAGCTGGTTTTTTAACTTTTAAAAAAAGATATCTTGAATTTAATGAACCCATAATTGATGCATTAATTTTTGAAGGAAGATTAAAGAAAGGAAGTTTAAAGGAGAGAATCTTGTCATTTTGGATGAATTGGAACATTTGCATAAGCAATGCTGTAATTGGAACTCATGAAAGTATTTTTAAAGGCATTAAAAAAAAGCATTTTATTATTCATTGGGGTGCAAACACTGAAAAATTTAATCCAAATAATGAAAAAGCAGAAAAAACAAAAAAAATCAAAAAAAAACTCAAATTAAATGGAATAACTTTTTATTATATTGGAAGTTTTGCACCATGGCATCTTGTTGAAAACATTGTTTTAGCAGGAGGAGATATTGTTAAAAAATATCCTGAAGTGAAATTTATTTTAATTGGAAAAAAAGGAGAAAAAGGCAGGAAAGTTGAAGAATTAATTAAAAAAAATAAACTTGAAAAAAACTTTATTCTTATTGAAAAAATCCCATACAAAGATGTTCCTTTTTGGACAGCTTCTTCAGATGCATGCCTTGCTCTTTTTGATGCAAATTACCCTCCTTTCAAAAAGTTCAGTTTTTTTTATTCACCAATTAAGATTCATGAATATTTAGCAAGCGGGAAACCCGTAATAACTACGAACATTGGCAATCTTAAAAAAATAATTAAAAACAATTATAATGGTTTATTAGTTAATGGCAATGATTTGGATTCTTTAAAAAATGCAATGATTAAAATAATTAAAAACAAGAAATTAAGAGAGCAACTTTCAAAAAATGCAAGAATTTCTGCACTTAAAACATACTCATGGGATGTTGTTGCAAGGAAAACAATAAATTTTTTCACGCAAAAGAATTTAAAAAAGGGACTATAAAAAAATCTTTAAATTAAGTTTTTCATAACTTCATAATATTCTTTGCTCGCATTTTTTAAGTCATGCTTCTTCTTCCATTCCTTGCAATTCTTTATTGATAATCTCTGCAATTCCTTGTTCTGCAAGACTTCAATAATTTTATTTCCTAATGCCTTTCCATCTTCTGGTTTGCATAAAAGTTTTTTTGGCAGAAAATATTTTACCATTCCAACACTCCCACCAATAATTATTTTTTCAGCAGCAATATACTCCAGAAGTTTCATAGGACACCTTCCCTCATCAATTTCCATGTTTTTCATAGGCATTAAACAAATATCACTTGAAAAAATATAGTTTGGGACTTCTTCAAAATTTATCCAATTCGTAAATTTTACATTTTTTGAAACATTTTTTTCTTTCGCATAATTCTTGAATTTCTCTAATGCTTCTCCTCCTCCTACAACAAGGAGTTTTAAATTTTTGTTTTTTTTCAAACCATGCGCTAATGCATCAATTGCTAAATCAACATCCGCATCTTTTGTTAAACTACCTATGTAAAACAATACTTTATCTTTTTTTAAATACCCTAATTCTTTTCGAATATTTTTAGCATTTTTAAATCTCTCAGTTGGTATTCCAAAAGGAATTAATTTATATTTTCCATTTTTCCGCTTCTTTTTATCAAAAAATTTTTTATAAAGGAATTTGCTTGCGCAAATCACTCCATCACTTTTTTTAATAACAAATTTTTCAATCAAACCCATTACAAAACCCTGTAATCTTCCATGTCTCTTTGTTGTAATCGCTTTTTCATAATCATCAATTAAAACACATGTTTTCTTTCTTTTTAGAAAACTTGCGAACAATGCAGGAAATCCAGTGTAAGGACTTGCCTTTATTATCCAAAAAATATTGCTATCATCTTTTAGAAGTTTTTTAAATAATGAAAAACTTGCTTTCATCTTATTTCCTTTGCAAGAAACCACATTTTTTTCTTTCGTTTTTTTGTTATCAAAAATGTATAATTTGAATGGAATGCCCATTTTTTCAAATTCTCTTTTAATATACTTTATTTGTAATGTTGTGGCTGCATTATAATGAAAACCGCAGAAAGCACTTACTTTTATTTTTTCCATAGAAAATCTTATTTAATCTTTATTTATAAATTTAATTTTAATGACAAAAGAAGAAACAACACTTTTAGAGGATAAAGTTAAGACTTTTTTTAACAATGTTGTTAAAAGATTGACTTTTTTTGACTATGTTTTTATTTTTTTACTCATAATAATTAGTGTTTGGAAAATTTCTTTAATAAAACATTGTTTGTGGATAGATGAAGCAAGAGAGTTATTCATAACACGAAATTTTCTGAGAACAGGGCATTTCACTTTTTTTGGAGAAGAATACATGCAACATCCTTTCGGATTCTATATTTCATTAGCGCTTGCTTCTTTTTTTACAAGGGGCTTGAAAGATGTAACAGGAGAAATTGTTGTTTTCATTTTTGGACTAATTGGAATTATAATGACTTACTTGTTAGGCAAGGAATTGCGAAATAGGACAACAGGAATTATTGCATCTTTATTCGTGGCTTTTCAACCAACATATGCTTTTATTTCTGGAAGAATCCTTAATGACGTGCCAATGATTTCAATGCTCATAACTGCTTTTTACTTTTTTTTAAGAGGAGAAAAAAGAAATGAAATAAGAAGCACTTATTTAGCAGGGTTTTTTGCAGCATTAGCAATGCTTATGAAGATAAGTTCAATAGCAGTAATGCCAAGCATTGTTATATACCTTATTTGGAAAAAAAAGTTAAAGTGGTTGAAAGAAAAAAAATATTGGATTATGTTTTTAGTTTTTATTTTAACATTCAGCACGTGGATTATAAGAAATATTGTTGTTGGAAAAGAATTTTTTCCATTCAGTCTATATTTTGGAAGGTTAGAACCTGGAGAACACACGCTTGATGTTGAACCTCCAACATATTATATAAAAAATTTTATTCCAATGTTCAGTATTATTTTAACAATTCTGTTCTTACTGAGCTTGTTTTTAGGTTTAATTAATGCTTATAAAAAACAAGAGCTTCTAATCATTTGGTTTTTTCTATTCTTTATTTTAATAACCTTGCAAACTGTTAAAGTGCCGAGGTACTTGCTTCCTGTTCTCCCAACTATTGCTTTAATAAGCGCGTACAACCTTGATTTAATTACAAATATTTTTAAAAAAAATCTTCTCATAAAATATGTTTTAATTATTTTTATACTAACATTGTATGTTGTGCCTAATTTCAAGTATTCTACCACTCTTATTAAAGAAAGAGCAAGTGGTTTTTGCGGTTTAAAAGAAATGGGAGAATTATTGAATCTTATAACAACTCCTAATGAGACAATAATGTGCGCAAGCAATACGCAAATGCATTGGTATTCTGATAGAAATGTTGTAAGTTTCCCTGAAAATGAAACCAATTTTGATTCATTTATTGAGGAAAACAATGTGTCCTACATTGTAGTAGATGTCTGGGAAAGAACAGCACCGAAATATGTTTTTAATAATGGCAGGGTTTGGATGCCTTATTTTTTGAACAATTCAAAATATCCTTTTACAGGATGGGCGTATCCCATCTCAAACAATACTTACGCAATTTTCATATATGGTGTTGCTAATAAAACATCATTTAATTTTTTGAATGAAACATTATGACTTATTGTTCAATAAAATTAAATATTAATTATGTCAATTATTCAATATGGTTTTAGAGTCTTTGATTAACCCTTACCAAGCAAAGAAAAGCCCAACAAGTTTGTTTTTGCTCGGATTATTGTATTCAACATTTGCAGTTTTGCTTTCGCTTACAATTTTTCCTGAAGACCCTTCACTAACAATCGTTTTTTTGACTGTTATGGGAGCACTCCCTCTTTTTGTGAACACAATAAAATCTGAACAAAGAAAAGATTATAGAAGAGTTCCTTTAATCAAAGAGCATACAGACATTTTTCTTGTATTCCTCTTTCTTTTTCTTGGAATTCTTTTTGGTTACATATTCTGGGATTCCATTCTCCCAAACCAATTATTCATGGTTCAAGAAAAAACAATTGAATCAATTAATAACGAATTTTCTTCACAAATTGCATTTACAGGCAGTGCCATTAATTTGAAAGCGTTTTCAATTATTTTGTTAAACAATATTAAGGTTCTTGCATTTTGTTTTCTTTTTTCTTTCCTTTATGGAAGCGGAGCATTATATATTCTCACATGGAATGCAAGCGTGATTGCAACAGCAATAAGTCAATTAATACAGAGTGAGATGATTGCTCTTGCACCATCATTAATTAATTATTTTAAAGCAATTAATGTTGGCTTAGGCTCTTATTTAATTCATGGCATACCAGAAATACTTTCTTATTTTATTGCAGCAGTTGCAGGCGGTATTATTAGTGCAGCAGTAATAAGACATGATTACAAGAGCAAAGAATTTAAAAATACATTAATTGATAGTATTGATTTAATAGCCATGTCATTAATTGTATTATTAGTGGCAGGATTTATTGAAATCATAATTTAAGGTGTGTTTTTTTGGAAGAAAAGAAAAACGATGACTTGGAAGAATTAACTTTAAAGGATTTAAGAAATAATCAATTACTAATTGGTTTTTTCTTACTTATTATAAGTTTTATTCTTTATTTTGTAAAAGATGTTTATGGTGTGATTCTCGGCATTGTTTCTTTAATACTTATTATTGCATCCAAGGAATCCATAAATTTGATAGCATCTTTTATTGAAGAAGATGCAAAAAAAGAGAAAAAAGTAATTAAGAAAAATCAAGAAATCACAAAAATTGCAAAAGAAATAAAAGAAGAAATAAGTGAAGAAGTTAATGAAGACGAAGAGTTTGATTTGAAAAGAATTATTGATTTTTTTACGCAAAACAAAAAAAGAGTTTTTTATTTTTTAATGGCAATAATTGTTTTTGTTGGTTTTTTCATAAGAATAAGCAACTTAAAAAACTTAGATGATAAATTGCTTGGATTAGACCCTTACATTTTTTATAGATATGCTAATTATGTAGTGAATGATGGAAGAATTCCTGCAAATGATACAATGAGGTATTATCCTTTTGGATTTAATACAAGACTTGAAGGAACATTGCATTCTTATGTTATTGCATACTCTTATGAAGTTTTAAAAAATTTTTTTCCGTTGAAATACTTTTTTCCAAACCTGACATTAATGAGGGTTATGCAACTTTATCCAGCGTTTTCTGCTTTGCTTGCATTCATTGTTTTTTTCTTTTTGGTTCAAGAATTATTTTCTAACCATTACATATCCTTGACAGCAACTGCTTTTTTAACAGTTACACACGGATTCTTGTTTAGAACATCTGCAGGCTTTGCTGATAAAGAACCTATTGCGATTCTGCTCATTTTTTTGTCTTTTTTCTTTTATGTAAAATCTTTAAAAACAATAGGAAAGAAGAAATACTTATACGCTTTTCTTGCAGGATTATCAACAGGTTCTTGTGGGTTGTCTTGGGGTGGAATAATCTTTGTTTTCATGAGTATTAGTTTTTATGCTTTGTTTGAGATTGCGTTTGACAGATTATCAAAAGAGAATTTATACGCATTTCTGATTTGGTTTTCAATTTTATCCCCCATGTTCATTTTTATGACTGACAGGTATGGAGGTCTTGATTTCCTCCAAAACTTTATGGTAGTTCCTGTTGTTTTTGCTATGTTTGCCGGAGTTTTCAGAGAGTTTGTTTATAACAAATTTTTAAGAAAATATTTTGATAAAAAATTCAATAAAATTCCAACAGGCATAATTGTTTTTGCATTATCATTAATTCTTGGAATCCTTTTTTCAATTGTTTTTTTTGGACCAAATTATTTAGTAAGGAATATTAAATCTGCTTTAACTATTTTTGAAGTAGGAGAGAGAACAGTTCATGCGGAAACAGTATCTGAGAACATAGAACCTTTTTTCATAAGTAATTCAACATCCACAACTTGGACAGCATCAATAAACTTGTTTATTCTTCTTGCTTATATTGCTGGTATTTTTTATTTAACTAAAGACTTGTTCAATAAATTTAAAGGGTATAAGTCTCTTCTTGCCTCATTCATGCTTTTGTTCATAATAACTCTTTTTTTGACAAATTTCAGTGATGAACCAAAATTTTCTTGGATAAACTATTATTTTGGGAAATCATATCTTTTAATGTTTGGCATTTTTATTGCGAGTATGTTTTACTTCTATTCTAAAGTGTGGAAAAACAAGAAAAGATTGAATTCCTTGAAACCAGAATGGTTGCTTTTAATAATGTGGTCCTTGCTTTCAATTCTTGCAGGAAGAACTGCTGTCAGAAATATTTTTTCAGCAACACCTCCAATTGTGATAATCGCATCCTATTTCTTAATAAAACTTGAAGAAATTGTAAGAAGTTCTTTAAAAGACAGGTTTTATATTAATGTAACAAGAGTTCTTTTAATTCTTTTAATTATTTCTATTTATTTTTATGAGGGTTTCGGGACAAACCAAAAAAATCCAGGAGCATATTACATAATTAGTGGGGGTTATCATCCAAGCGTCATACCTGATTTAGAAAAAGCATTTGAATGGATAAAAAACAATACTCCTCAAGATGCTGTATTCTTTCATTGGTGGGATTATGGGTATTGGATACAAGCAATCGCAAATAGGACAACAGTTCTTGATGGCGGAAATTTTGAAGCACCAAATTATGCTGCAGAACATTTTTTCACAAGCAATAATTCAGAAGAATATGTTCAAGTGCTTGAGCATTACAACAAACCTGATTACTTACTCTTCGTTGATGATGACATCCCTAAATTTGCAGCAATAGCAAAAATAGGCTTAAAGAACATATGGTATTCTGTTTATACTATAAAAGGTGTTCAAGAAAATACAATACCTAATGAGGAAGCATATCAACAAATGATTGTTTATGATCCTTCAAGTTATGCAAAACTTTCTGAAGACCTTATAATTAATAATCAACTGTTTAGCAAGGATTCAAGTTATATTGTGAGTATTCTTGTTCCAATTAATGATACTAATATTGGAGAACCCTATGCTTACGTCATAGACACTGAAAGAAAAGCAGGAACATTATTACCGTTTAATTATGCATGCAAAAAAAATGTTGGATGCAAAAAAATAATTGATGAAGGAGTGCCTGAAGGGATTTTTGTTTTAACAGAAATGAATGCAACGAATGCAACAAAAGTTCCTCAAAGCTTTATTATTATTCCAGAAATTGGAATGAATATGATAACCACAAGACTTTTAATATTTAATGAAAGCGTTCCTGGCTTTGATTTAGTATATGATAACGGAGTTAAAATGGATGCTCAAAGCGTGTTAAGTGATTCAAAAACAAATGTGCGCATATGGAAAATCAATTATGATTATTTGGAGGGAGAAGAATGATTGAATTAATCATTACTTTAATTCTATCTTTCTTCATTGTTCTCATAGTCGGAAACCCTTTAATCAATTTTTTAAAGAATGCGGGCATTATTGGTGTTGATCAACAAAAAAAAAATAAACCAGTGCTACCCACAAGCGGTGGTTTGATTATTGCAGTTTCTTTTGTTCTTTCTGTTTTCATTTTTATTACACTTAATACTTTCTTATTAAAGAGAGAATTAAATCTTCTTGAAGTCTTTGCAGTAACAAGTTCTGTTCTTGTCATAACATTCATAGGATTAATGGATGACATGGCAGTTGAAAAGAAAAAAATAAAGAATAAAGGTTTAAAGGATTACAGGAAAGGGCTTAGTCAAAGATTGAAACCAGCACTAACTTTTTTTGGAGCAGTGCCTCTTATGGCTGTTGCTGTTGGAACCACAACAATGAATTTTCCAATTATTGGAGCTGTTAATTTCGGAGTGTTATTCCCACTCGTAATTGTTCCGTTAGCTGTTGTGTTTGTTAGCAATGCATATAATATGTATGCTGGCTTGAATGGGTTGTCAGAGGGTTTAGGAATTGTTATTTTTATGAGTTCAGGAATTTTTTCAATTTTAAATAATGAGTTCGAAGCCGCACTCATTAGTTTCACAGTTGTTGGAGCCTTAATCGCGTATCTTAAGTACGGGTGGTATCCTGCTAGAATCCTTGTTGGGGATTCCATGACTTATTTGTTAGGTGCTTTATTTGTTTCAGTAGCTGTTGTAGGAAATATAGAAAAATTCTCTGCCTTATGCTTTACTCCATGGATTATTGAATTCATTCTTAAAGCAAGAAGCGGGTTTAAAGCAAGAAGTTTAGGGGATTTGCAAAAAGATGGAACACTAAAAGCTCCTTATGAAAAAATTTATTCAATGACTCACATTCCAATGAAGTTGTTTAAGATAACAGAAGAAAAAGCAACTCTTTTTTTAATTGGAATACAAATTATTGTGTGCTTGACTTCTTTTTTCTTGTCAATTCTTAAAATTATTTAAACCTGGAATTTACTAAACTTTATAAGAATCTGGTTTTAATCAATAAATTATGCATTCAGTTATTATAAGATACAGCGAGCTTGGATTGAAAAGCAATTTTGTGAGAAAAATGTTTGAAAAAAAATTAGTTGAGAACTTAAAAAAACATTTTCATAAAGAAGGAGCAGTTTTTGAAAAAATACTAAGATTTCATTCAAGAATAGTTATTTTAACAAGAAATCCAAGAAAGATTATGAAAATTTCATTAAATACTTTTGGTGTAAAAAATGTTTCAATTTCAAAAAGGATTTCAAATGATTTAGAAGTTATTAAGAAAGAGAGTGCAAATCTTTTGAAAAAAAGAAAGTTTAAAACATTTAGAATAACTACTCAAAGAATTTACAAGAAATATCCTTACACGAGCATGCAAGTAAATAAGGAAGTTGGAGCATATATTTTAAAGAAAATCAATAAAGCAAGAGTAAGACTTGAGAATCCAAACATAAACATTGGAGTAGAAATTTTGGAAAAAGATGCTTTTCTATTTTTTGAAAAGAAAAAAGGAGTAGGTGGTTTGCCTGTTGGTGTGGAAGGAAGGGTTTTGTGTTTAATTCAAAATAATAGGCAAGCGAGTTTGAAAGACAGCATAATAAGTGCTTTACTTCTTATGAGAAGAGGGTGTTCTATTGATGTTGTTAGTTTGAACAAAAAATACAAAATAGATGTTTTAAAAAAATTTTCTCCTGAAAAAATAAATTATTTCGTTTCTGCTAAATCAAAATTAAATGACTTAGTTAAGGAATACGATGCATTTGTTACAGGAGAAAAAATTAATAATTTGAAAGAATGGCATAAAATTGATGACATTATTGAAGCAATTGTTTTAAGACCTTTATGCGTTGTTCCTCGTTCTTATTTTGAAAAAATTTTCAAAATTTAATATCAGTGCAAATAATTTTTCCATTTTTCATGAATTCTTTCTCATCAACAAAAACATTCGGGTTTAATAAAACAAGGTCCCAATGTATTGTTGCTTTATTCTTTCCTCCATACCCCCTATTCTCTCCGATAGCAATATGAATGCTCTTCATTACTTTTTCATCAATTAATGTGTATCCTATTGGCTTAGCAAAAGGATTTAATCCTATTCCCCATTCAGCAATAAACTCTTTATCTCCATGAGCATTTTCAATTGCTCGTTCAAAAACTTCCTTTCCTTTTTCAGCATTAATACTAATAATCCTACCGTTTTCAAATGTTAATTCAAGATTTTTTATTTCTTTTCCTTTATAATATGTTGGACAATTAAAAATAATTTTTCCATTTGCACTGTCTTCTATTGGTGCAACGAAAACCTCGCCACTTGGAAGGTTTAATCCAGTATCTCCTTCTTTAGCATTCTCTTCACTTATTGTTCCATCATCAACATTTATTCTTCTATTTTCAATGCTGAATGTTAAATCAGTTCCATTTGAGTGTGTAATTCTCACCTTCTTCTTGCCTATTAAAAAATTTTTTATTTTTTTGCACGTTTTTTCAAGTTGCTTATAATCTATGTTCAACATTTTAAGATACAAATTTTTTAATTCATCATAAGGAATATTGTATGCTTCCGCCATTTTTTTAGTTGGGTATCCAAGATAAAGCCATTTAATGCCTCTTTCTACAATCTTATCCCATATTGGTTCGTTTGCTTTTCTTCTTGCACCAATTTTTGATTCACTCACATCTTTCAACAAGAAAGGATTTTCATAAGGCTCGATTGCAATTCTAACATCAAGTTCATTAAACAACCCTAATAAGTGTTTATGCACTTTTTCTAAATTTTTTTCACGTACTTCTGAAAAAATTCTTTTAGTATAATCATCGCTTGTTGCACTGATTAAAGGCGTTGCACCAACTTTATAACAATTTATTGCAATTTCTTCAGCAAAATCAATATTATGCAAGCCACTCACAATTAAAACAGAATCATTTTCATTTATTTTTAAACATTCTTTAACTATTTTTTCAGATATTTCAGCTAAAAATTTTTTCATACTAAAATTAAAAACTTCTCTTCTAATATATTTTTTTTGGATTTTATTGCTCAATCTTATAATGTTTTCTTGCTTTGCCAGGATCAATTAATTCCAAGTTCGCTAAAGTATCTAATAATCCAAAAATATAAACACAAAGTTCAAATGCTTCAAAATATTTTTTATTTTTCAAAAAATATTCAGCGTCTTCCTTATAACTCGTTACTAATTCCATTACTCTTCCCGCTCTTTTATTCAAAACTTTGAGTTCTCTTATTGCAAAATTCACTCTATTAAATTCTTTTTCAGCCTCTTCTTTCAGAAATTCTTCATCACTCTTTTTTAATTTCATTTTTAACAACCTCTTTTATTTTTTCAATTAAAATACATGTTTTGCAAATTTCCCCGCTTGTTGGTTCCCCACAAATTTTGCATTCTTTTAATTCACTGCTTTTTATTTTATGATTTCTTAGTTTTTTACTTAAAATTGCGTCAAACCAATTTAATATGTTTAATTTAAAATCATATCTCCTACTTTTCCAAACATACTTGTTTAATGCATTCCTCAATCTATTTCTGTAAGCATCACTTATATTTGGACAACTTCCTTCCATTGTTTTAAAATTATTAACTAAAAAATATGCCATACTCTCCTTTTCACTTACTAAACGATAAGGTTTTATTCTTGGTATAAACCCTTTTGGAAAATCTTTTGGTTTAATCCCATTATTGAATTTGTAATACCCTGTTATTGCACTGCAACGCATTAACTTTTCAAAATCATTTTGAAAAATGTTCATGAGTATGCTTTGAACTTCATCATCAAGGGTGTGCGCTGTTGCGAGCCTAACATCATCATATTTTTTATTCATTTTTTTAGCAAACTTATTTATTAACTGCCTGCGAAGCACACCACAATAACTGCATGGTTTAAGTGGAAATTTATTCATGATTCTTACAACGTCATCCATACTAAACCCATACTCTTTTTTAAATTCAATCACGTAATGTTTTACACCAAATTCTTTTGCATATTTTTTGGCAAAAAAGATTGATTCATCCCTATACCCTTTAATCCCTTCATTCACGCTTACAGCAATGATTTTGTTTTCAAAATTTTTTGAAAGAACATGCATTAATGAAATTGAATCCTTCCCGCCTGAGAGTGCTATTAAGATTGTCGTATTTTTTGAAATCAAACCATATTTTTTAACAGCAAGCTTTACTTTTTTAGAAACATCTTCAACTAAATGTTTTTTACATAATGATATTTTTTTAGTTAAAGTACTTGCTTCAAAAACTGCTTCTTTATTACAAAACACGCATTTCATTTTTAACCTCTGCTCACAAAATTAATTATCTCTATTTTATCCCCTTTTTTTATTAATTTGTCGCTTGCTACAAGTTTACCATTTATAGTTATGAGTGCGGTTTCTGGATTTATTTTATTAATTTTCATATACTCTTTAACACTCATTTGTTTTTTAATTCTCATAAGCAAATTATTTAATTACAAACTTTTAATTATTATGTTGTGAATTAAAATGGCAACAAATTTAATACAACCAACAGAAACAGCATTAACGAACTTGTGGACATCAATACAAGGATTTTTTCCTAATCTTATTGGAGCCCTATTAGTCCTTATTGTTGGAATACCAATCTCAAATTTTATGCAAAAAGTTGTAGGCAAACTTTTAACAAAAGCAAGATTGGATGATTGGGCAAGAAAAAATGGACTTGAAAAAGCACTTTTTCACACAAGTTTAACAGACATTTTAGCAGTATCTACAAAATGGGTTTTATTGCTTATTTTCTTTACACAAGCAAGCACGACTTTAGGTTTAACAACCTTGACTGACTTCTTAGTCGGATTCTTGCAAGCAATACCAAACATAATTGTTGGAGCATTAATTGTAGTGATTTCACTTACTTTAGGCGACTTTTTTGAGAGGTCAGTTAAAAGCAAAGCATTTGCTTTTTCAGAAATTTTTGCAGCAGGAGTGTATTTTTTAACAGTATACTTTGGCATTGTCTTAGCGCTTCCAAAATTCGGGATTACTAATGTTGAAATCTTAGTAAATGGGTTTAATTACATTATTGCAGGAATAAGCGTGGGGATAGCAATTGCTTTAGGATTAGGAGTTGGTCTTGCACTGAAAGACCCAATAGCAAAATTAATTACAAAGGGTTCCAAGAAAAGAAGATAAACAATTAAAAAAAACTTGACAAACTTTTTTGTTTTTTATTATTTTTAAAAGCTTTTTCAATTCTTGATGCAATTCTTTCTTCACTGAATTCATATTCATCTACAAGAATTCTTTTTATTTTTTCTTCATCAAACACTTCTTGTTTAATTGTATAATTTTTTTCAACAACAGGATTTAAAAAATAGTTAAGAATCTCTCTCGCATCAATATCAAAGTTCCAATTAACTCTTTTTAAAATATTATTCAAGTTTTTTTCTTCTCTTACTAATTTAAGTGCTTTTGCAGGACCAATCCCCTTCACACCTCCTGGGTTATAATCAGTTCCTACAAGAATTGAAGCAATTATTAATTGCTCTCTTGTCAGACCTAAATTTTTAAGCCATTCCTTGCTTGCAATTATCACAGGTTCTATTTTAATGTAAATATTTCTTCCCGGGACTTTTCTTTTTCCAACAATATTTATATTTTTTATGAGATGCTCACAACCAAAAAGCACAGAATCTATGTCCTGGCTTGCAACAGCCCATACATCCCCTTTTTGATTTATATATGCTGCTTGTGCTTCTCCTTCTTCAGGTGCTTGTATCACGCTTATCCCCATTGCTTTAAGAAGCTCTTTTGACTGCTTTACAATTTCTTCGTTTATGCTAACCCCTTGTTGCGCCCATTTTTTAGCAGAAACATAATCTTTTTCTTTAATTGCTTCTTGATACTCTTTTTGAGCATGTTTTCTTCTTTCAATTCTCTCTTTCAGAACTGATTTAAAAGAAGGTGGTTTTCCATCAAAAACATAGATTAATTTAATGCCTTTTTCTAATAAATTCATATTCCTGTAAAACAACCCGCTTAAATGACTTGTAATCCTTCCTTTGCTATCCATTAAAGGAGTTCCATCATATTGTCTTATTGTGCTAATAAATTGGTATATTGTGTTAAATGCATCAACACCAATACGTTTTCCTTTTAAACTGTTCAAACTTATTTCATGACCTTTAACTATTTTTTTTAAACTAACACCCATACATATTTTTAACAAAAAGCACTATTTATTTATTGCGAGATAATTTGAATGAAAAATATTATGGGAAAACTTATTAACTTTTAAAATTTCTACTATTTATTAATATGGGCTTGTTTGATGATACTTTAATGAGTGATGAAACATTGTTTAGAGATGACAGCGTTCTTGATTTTGATTTTATTCCACCAAAACTTCTTTATAGGGAGGATTTAATCAACACTATTGCTTATGGGATTAAACTTTTATTCTTTAATCAAAGACCTAATAATTTTTTTGTTTTTGGCGTTCCAGGAATCGGGAAAACAGCGAGCATAAAATATATTTTAAAAGAATTAGAAGAAAAAACAGATGAGATTAAACCTCTTTACATAAATTGTTGGAGAAATGCAACAACGCATTCCATTTTTGTTGAAATTGCAAGGCAATTAAATCTTCCATTTCCAAATAAAGGCGTGAGCACAGAGACGATTATACAAACAATCTTTACAAAATTGAAAAATAAAAAAGGCGTGGTGCTTGTTCTTGATGAGATAGATAAAAGCAATGACCAGGATTTCCTTTACGAGTTTGTGGAGAATCTTGGAAAAAAAGTATGCGTTATTTTAATAACAAACAATAAGGAATTCATTGTGAATCTTGATGAAAGAATTACTTCAAGATTATGTCTTGAAAACCTTGAATTCCCCCCGTATTCTTTTGATGAAACAAAAGGGATTTTGAGTGAAAGAATTAAGTACGCGTTTAATCCTAGTGTTGTTGAAGAAGACGTGCTTGATTTAATAACAGGAAAAGCATTTGAGAAAAAAGACATAAGACTCGGACTTTTTCTTCTTTTGAAATCAGGGAAGATTGCGGAAAAAGAAGCAAGTAAGAAAATACTTAAGAATCACTATGAAAAAGCAGTTGATTTATTAGTTGAATTCAAGATTAAGATTTCAAACGAGAATTTGAATGAAACTCAAAAACAAATCTTAGACCTTATTAAGAATAAGCCAGGCAGAATTACAGGGTATTATTACGCACTTTTTTTAGAAAAAGGAGGGAAACTAACTCAACGAGCATTCAGGAATCATCTTAAATTTCTTGAAAAAAATTACTTGATAAAATTTGAAGAAACAGGAAAAGGATTTAGAGGAAGAAGTAGGAAGATAATTCCTATTTAAACTTATTTTTTAAAAGTACTTTTAAAATTCTTAATCCATCCTTCCACGCGTTTAATTTTGATTCACCTATTCTTTCAGTGTATTTGATTGGCACTTCTTTTACTTTAAGACCTTTCTTCATGCATTGTATATGAAGTTCTGTTTCAATTTCAAAACCTGTTGATTTTAATTCAAGATTATTAAAATCTTTTGTTTTAAAAACTCTTAAACCAGTAAGCAAGTCATTTGTTTTTCCATAAAGCACGCTTGCTATAAATGAAAAGAATTTATTACCCATTAAATGAAGAAAACTCATGCCTTTTATCTTTGTTCTTGAACCAATAACCACATCTGCTTCATTTTTTTCTAAAATATCCAACATTTCATCAAATTTATCCGTAGGATAAGTTCCATCGCCGTCAATAAATGCAAGATATTTTGTTTTCACATGCTTCCCTGCTTCCCTCATAGCATTACCTTTTCCTTTGCTTTTTTGCAAAATCACTTTTGCTCCTGCTTTTTCAGCAATTTCAGCAGTTTTATCTTCTGATTTATCTATTACAAGAACATCAAATTTTTTTGGAATGCTCTTAATCACTTTTTTTATTCCTTTTCCTTCATTTCTTGTTGGGATTATTACTGTTAATTTTTTCTTCATGTGTTAAATAAAGAGTAAAGATATAAAAAATCTTTTTGTTTAAAATAAGAAGTGAAAAATAATAATTTTAAAAAAATAACAAGATTAATCTTTGGCTTAGTTTTTGCTTTTGTATTAATTTATTATGTTTTCAGAAACGTAAATTTTGGAGAAGTTTTAATCTTAATTAAAGGCATAAAGTTCGAGTTTTTAATTCCAGCAGTTTTAATTGTTTTATTCTTAATTCCTTACAGGGGTTTAAGGTGGTTTGAGTATTTAAACATAATAAAGTATAAACCAAAAAAGAGCAGTGTTATAAAACTTTATGGTTCAGGCGTTTTCCTTAATTTAACATTATTTGCTAATGTAGGAGATTTATTCAGGCTTGTTGAATCAAAAAAATTGGGGATGAATAGAAGCAGAGTTCTTTCCACAATTTATTTTGAAAGATTATTTGATTTAATTTTAATGTTCTCACTCATGCTCTTAACATTACCATTTGCTGGCTTTTTTGATAAACAAATTCAGAATTTAATCATAATCATAAGCGTTCTTGTCGTAATCTTAGTAAGCGGTGCTTTTTTCATAATTTTTGCAGAAAAATTTGGTAAGAAAATAATCAAAATTTTATTTAACCTACCATTTATTAAAAATTATGAAAAAAAATTGGAGGACATGTATGACGAACTTGTTTTAGGGTTCAAACTTTTTTGGAATAAAAAAATATTCCTAATATTCTTAATGAGTCTTTCTTTATGGACGATGGAATCCCTTGTTTTTTATTTTGTCTGCAAGAGTTTAAGCATGAACACTACTTTTCTTTTTGCAGTTTTTATGACAATAAGTGCAAATTTATTTTTTGCAATACCTATTAGTCCTTCAGGATTAGGTCTTGTAGATTCTTATCTTCAAATTGTCCTCTCCCAACTCTTTCTTCCTGAACTCGCAACAGCAGTAATACTTGTTTACAGGTCCATGAAACTCATAGGAGAGATTGGAACAAGTTTTACGCTTTTTACCCTGAGACAATTAGAATCTCAATAACTTATTGCAATTATTTAAGCTGTATTGCAACTTTATTAAATTAAAAAAAAATAATAAGAAATTCTTTTAAGTAATTATTTTTAGTATATTTAATCAAGCGAGGGTGGCAGAAGAGCTATGCGACCGGCTGCAGAAACTGGTAAGAAGATGGCATGGCCAAATGACTTGCAGTTACCGGTTTAACCGAGTGCGACTCTCGGCCCTCGCTTTTCTTCTAATTTATTAATTTTTGCAAAACGTTTCTAAAAAATGAATGATTGCACTAAAAAGAAGTTTTCATAAGAAATAACTTTGAAAGTCAGGGGTGTCATAAGTTACCACTGCACTTTTTTCTTAAGAAGAAAAACCTGCACTAAAAAGAAGTTTTCATAAGAAATAACTTTGAAAGTCAGGGGTGTCATAAGTTACCACTCATAATCATTTAGCTGAACTTCCAAGCCCGAAAGCAAGGAGTTTTCAAGCTATCATTTGGTGTTCACTTAATCATTCACCCTCAAAGAAAAAGTTTTTGATGAGTTAAAAAGTTATTTATTGATAGCTTAAAATTAATTCATCATTATTCTTTAAAGAAGTGTATAAATCATCAATATATTCTTTATTAAGAAAAACTTTCCATGAATTCCCTGTTTCATTATTCTTGCAATAATTTGCTAAACATTCAATGCCAGAAGATGAGAAATTAATATTTTGAAAATTTGATTTTAGGAATGCGTAAATGCTTGCTTCTTCTTCAAGCATTACTTCTTCTTCTTGAGATTTAAACCCATTCACATAAATTTTTAAAGTAATTTTAGAACTGCTTTTTTTATAAAGAAAAACACTAAACATGCTAAAAATCATTAAAGAAGCCAGAAAAACCATCATTGTTTTTTTTATTCTTTCCTCACTTATTTTTTTCTTCATGATTTTTATATCTTATTTACATTTTTATTACTTTTTGGGTTTTCAAGAAAAACTTTCGATAGAGTTAAAAAAACTTGAACATTATATTATACTTGATGAGAAAAAAACTATTGTTTTTTATAATTCCTTTTTTTTTAAACATAGCATTAGCACAATATTATTATCCTTTTCAACAATCAAGGACTTCTGAGTTAATAAATACTTTTTTAATGAACAATCAAAAACTTGTTTTAAGTCTTGTGTTTGGAATGCTTACTGCTGTTTTTGTTAATTTTGCTCTTAGTGGAAAAGACAATCCTTGGAAGAATAATTCACAAAAACAAAATCTTGCTCTTGCTCTTGGGCTTGCTGTTTTTGCTTTCACTTATTTTTCCACACCTCAGATTCAAATGCCAGCTATTAACATGAGTATTGTAATGAGTTTTTTTATTCTATTATTAATTGGGTATATTGTTTTTAGAATTCTTAAAAGCGAGAATTTTTCATCACCTGGAATGCTTTTATTCTTAGGGATTTTGCTCATACTTTTTGCAATTCTTGTTCAATACTTGAACACTGGAAGATTTCAATTTTCTATTGAGTAAAAATTCTTTTTTTAAATATGAGGGTCTTAACAATATTTTTAAATTGGATTAGTGTTAATATTTTTGATAGAACATGAATTTAATTGGGGCATTGCTTCCATTTATAGGTTTAACAGGAGCTGTTTTAATAGTTGCTGCTATTATTAAGAGTTTTGGTTCTAATAGAAGTGAAGAGAGTAGTAGCAGTGCAAATGTTGATTTAAGTGGTGTTGAAAATGCAATAAATAATGTTAATTCAAGAATTGATAATATTGTTAATGAATTACAAACTAATAGAACTCAAATAGAGAACAATAATAATGAAATAATTGCTTCAAGAGATGCTGTTGTTCAAGAAGTGACTAATCTTGCTACAACAATGAATGCAAGATTTGATCAAGTTGATACAGCAATAAATGATTTGAGGAATGACATAACCTCTCGTTTTAATAATATTGATAATAATATTGCAACTTTAAGCACTTCTATTAATGAAGTTAATACGCGTAGCAGAGCAATGAATCAGGTTATTAGAACTTTGCCGCAAGGATTTCATGAAGTTCACAGGCATATGCAGAGCAATTTAAGAAATCTGCGTCAACACATAACTCAAACAAGTACAATTACTGATGATTTAATCACTCAACTTATCACAGATTTATATGATTCAATCATGAATGATGTTTATAATCCACTGACTACTCAAATAAATGATTTTAGGAATGGTGTTGTTAATTTTTTAGGCCATAACATTATTCCTGCAATTACATCATTTTCTCAAAGTTTAACTCAAATTCTTACTGATTTAACAAATTTTAGCAACAGATTTAACAATTTCACTACAAATGATTTTCAAACACTTGTTAATACAGTCAATAACTTAAATTCTTTTGTTACATCTGATTTAAGTGAAGCAGTTGAAAGAAACAGAAGCATGGTTGGCGACGTGTATAATGAATTAATTAATGTTCAAACAAGTCTTTCTGAAAATATAAACAATGCATTGAGAGACATTCAATCAGAATTAAATGATTTAAGAACTAATGCGGGAGACGCAGAAACTCGTTTTGACAATATTGAGGATGCATTAAATAATATTAATGATGCAATAAATAATGTGTCTAATACTTTACAACCCCATATTAACAATGTTTCTAAAAATTTTGATGCTGTTAAAAAATCGCTTGGTAAATTAGAAAAAGAACAGGAAAATGCTAAAAAAGAGTTTGAAAAATTAAACAAATCATTTAAAACTTTTAAAACAAGTGAGTTTCCTAACGCAATTAATGATTTGAAAACAAACATCACACAACTTTCTGCTAAGATTGAACAAGCACTTAAAAATCACGATGAGAAAGTGATTAATGAATTAAAGACTGAAATAAGTGATGCTGAAACAAAGCTTACGACTTTAATTAAGAATCTGCCTAATGAAATTAAAGAGAGTTTTAATGATGAATTTGAAAAAATAGGAGCAGACTTAAAGGATCTTAAAAAAGGAGTTGAAGAAAATAAAGAATTAATTAAAAAGCATGATGAAAGTATTAAGAAAGTTTTGAAAGATATTGATTCAAGTATTAAAGAAGATCTTAAAACAACAAATACGTTGTTAGAGGATTACAAAAAACTTGTTGAAGATTATCATAATGCTGTTGAAAGACAAGACCAATTAGGAGAAGATATTTTAAAATCATTAAAAGAAATTGATGGTAATAAACTTGAGGAGAATTCAAAAAAACTTGAGGAGCTTATTAATCAATTAAAATCTCTTAAAGAACAGGCAAAATCAGTTAAGAAATCAGAAAGCACTGCTGAAGCAGAACAATCAATCACTAATGCGAATAATTCTATTAACATTATTGTTGAACAAATTAATATTATTGCTGAATTTTATTCAAATGCAAGAAAGAAGATTCCAAGAGAAATAACTTCAAAAGAAACAAGAAAAAAACCTTTAACACCTGAAGAAGAGAATTTAGTAAAAGAATTCTTATTTGAGGTAATAACATTAACAAGAGTAGTTAGTTCAATAAATGATGTTAAAAATGAAAATATTAATTTAACAAAAGACTTAAAGAAATTATTAAATGATGAGTATCCTAACGCTATAAAAACAATAATTGAGGAATTAATTGATTCAAGAAACAAGTATGAAAAAGAATTAAAAAAATTAAAAGAAAAAGGAGAAGATACAAGCAAAATTGATTTTGCATACCCTAGTAATTTATTTAATAAACCTTTTAAAATCTTGAAAGGCGTTAAGGATAAGCTTGAAAGATTGAAGGGAATACAAATAGAAGTAGGAACAAAAACACAAGTAAGAAGGCAACAAGAAAAACTTGAGAGAGGCAGAGTAAAAGCAAGTGTTGATGAAGTTCAAGCAATAGAAGCAGAAAAGTTAATGCAGAAAATTAGTGTTGAATTTGATAGCGCAATAGCTCAACATTTTAGGAACACGTACAACATTATAAAAGATGATATTGAGAATCTTAAGGATTGGTTCTTTATTATAACAAGGGCAACACATAATTTTAAGAGGATGTGTGTTAGAGGAAAAGGAGTTGTAATAATTCTTAGTGAAAAACAAATAAATAAATTAATAGAATTGATTAATAATGAAGAAACACGGCTTAATAAAGCAAGAGAAGAAGCAGAAAAATTACTTAAAAGAGGAATAACTGAAGAAGAAGTTAATGGCATTCTAAATAAGCTTGAAGAATCCTTAGGAAAGAAAGTAAAAGATAAAGCTGTTCTGAATTTCGCAGCTCAAGCAGGAATTAATTTTGAAGATGAGTTAAAACATTATGAGGAATATAACAAATTTCTTAAGAACTATGAAAAATTAATGATTGCTTTAATGAATTCCTTAGTTGAAATTCTTAATAAAAGAGGCAGAGAAGATTATTCTAAATACTTAATAAAGCTTAGAAGGAAAGGAGTGATTGAAGGTAGGGAAAAGAGATTACATCTTAACATGCCTTATAGAATGACGGTTTCTAAAACTTGGAAGCAATTAAGAGCGATAATTAGGGAATGACTAAAACTTATTAGGTCTTAATTAATTTTTATTATTCATGAGTTTGTTCATGACGTCATAATTAATAATCACTTTATTAAGTCTTGCTGGGTTCGGATTAATAGTGTTCGCGATTATTAAGTTATCAACGCGTAAAGGAGAAAAAGTAAGGATTAAGAAAAAGGATTTGAAAGATGTAAAAAGATTGCTAAAAAATCTAAGAAATAAATCAAACGCTTAAAAATCGATCGTTTTAGAAGCACTAAAAGTTTTAACTGGGTTTTACCGAAAAAAATGATTAAAAGCGTTAGTGAAAAAATTAAGCAAGAAATTAAATGTGCGAGGTGCAAGAATAAAATCTAGGAAATGGAAGAAGCTTACTAAATGGGGTAAAGTAAAAAAAGCAATTTAAAGAAAATAAGTAATAATGAATAAACATAAAATAAATAAATTATGTTTTTCTTTTGATTATCAATGACAACATCAATTATTTCAATAATTTCTGCAATTGGC